>JAEPEX010000062.1_pt1 | contig 18027 bp, 20 predicted proteins | sample 9130951 | NCBI WGS metagenome assembly JAEPEX01 (sample SAMN17228542, study PRJNA684324) | microbial mat metagenome | biome: saline marsh[ENVO:00000054]; feature: microbial feature [ENVO:01000007], biofilm[ENVO:00002034], sulphate-reducing...; material: estuarine water [ENVO:01000301]|estuarine... | reverse complement strand
GCCTTGCGCAACGGAGCCCCTTCAAGGACTGGGACCTGCCACCGGCCCTGCGCCGGGTTCAGCGCAAGCTCGAACGCCAGCCCGGCGGCGACCGGCAGGTGGTCGAGATCCTCGGGGCCGTGCTCACCGACGGGCTGGAGGCCGTCGAAGCCGCCTGCTCCGAGGCTTTGGCCCACAACGTCCATTCCGCCGGCGTCGTTCTGAACATCCTGGCGCGTCGCCGCGAACCGCCACCGCCCCTGACAATCACGACGCCGGATGCACTGAAGTTGGGCCGCGAGCCCGCGGCCAATTGCGATCGCTACGACAGCCTGAGGAGAACCGCGAATGGAACGATCACAGGTGCTGGACGCCATGGGTCAGCTGAAGCTTTACGGCATGAGGACGGCCTACGACGAGATCATCGCCACGGCGGTGAAGCGACAGCACGAACCCCAACGGATCATCGGCGATTTGCTGACCGCCGAGATCAGTGAGAAGCAGGCGCGCTCGATCAAGTACCAGATGACCATCGCCAAGTTGCCGCTGGCTAAGGAGATCAAGGAGTTCGACTTCGAGGCGGCCGAGGTCAACGAGACCCTGATCCGGGATCTGGCCACCGGAGACTTCCTCGATCATCAACGAACTCGTGCTGATCGGCCGGCACCGGCACAGGAAAGACCCATCTCGCGGTCAGCATCGGCGCGCGCTGCATCAGAAACGGCCGCCGGGCCGGTTCTTCAACGTCGTCGATCTGGTCAATAAGCTCGACGCGGAAGCCGGGGCCGAACGGCAGGGCCGCACCGCAGACCTGATCTCCCGCCTGGACTTCCTGATCCTGGACGAACTCGGCTATCTTCCGTTCGCCCAGACCGGCGGTCAGCTCCTGTTCCATCTGATCAGCAAGCTCTACGAGCGCACCTCGATCATCGTGACGACAAACCTGGCGTTCGGCGAATGGCCCACCGTCTTCGGAGACGCGAAGATGACCACCGCGCTGCTCGACCGCCTGACCCATCACTGCGAGATCGTCGAGACCGGGAACGAAAGCTGGCGCTTCAAAAACGGGCATAGCGCAAACCGAACCCCGCTGGCCCGCCGCCGCTGCGTTACATGAGGACTACGCAGCGCCGGGCCAGCTTAGCTCCAGGGGTCAATTTTGGGCGCCGATAAGGGGTCACGATTCAATGCCGATTGACATACATGGGAACGCCAAGACAACGAAGAAGCCAACGCCTTGCTGGCTGATATCGCCTGCAGAAACGGCCTACTACGCCGACCTTCGCACCCTTCTCACGCATTTTCTGGAAATGCGCCCATCGCGCAGGCCATCGGCCGCATGGACCGTTTGCGCCGCGGCCCATGGGGAAACATCCTTCACCGCCGCTCAAGTCACCCGAGTTCGTGCGCGACTCCGTTCGAAGCCGTTCGCGGCTAGGTTCCGGCGGAACATGGTCATCTTGTTATGACAATCCAGGCGCGCCAAGAACCGCGAGTTTCCGAGCGTGGATCGTGCTATGGCCGCACACCGCCACAGGAAGCGGAGGAGCATCTGCGCCGATTGCTCTACAACGGCATCACGCGCGCGCAGAGCCATTGCACCGTGATTGTACTCGGTCAGAATCGTATGAACGCGCCACCCGTTCGCGCCCGCGCCGCGCCCGCTCTATGACTGTTTTCTGCCCGGACTTGGTGCCGCGTAGATTCTATTCGATTTAACAGTCCATTAGATCAAGAATGCGTCGGGGGCGACACGCCTGCGCCTGATCCCGATCACCGCATAGTCTGACAGCATATTCGCGAGCACCGAGTTCTCCGGCAGCAAAGCCAGTTCTTCCGCGGCCCGCGCCTGGAATTCCCGGCTGTACTCGACGACCGGCGGACAGGCGCCGAGCCTTCCGGTATCAGAACCGCCGTCGCGCAGCCGCTCAGCCAGATCGTGGCGAGAGCGAGGACGACGCGCCGCCGCCTCAAGCATCTGTCGATGCACATCATTTGCCTTCTCGTGGTCTCAAGTCGTTCGGCGAGGCGTCCCGCTCGCTCGCCGGACCTGCGAAGCGACAGCAGGAACAGAAGCACGGCAAGGACGGATGGCGCCGTAGCGGAGAGCCGTCCGGCCCACGGGTTGGTGGCGAACCCAGCGAGGAGCACACCAATCATCGGCGGCCCGCTTCCAATCGTCCAGCCGCGCGTAGATCGTGACTGCGATGCCTCCGAGCGCCACGGCGATGAACACCCAGCGGAGCGTGTCGAGGTAAGGCACGAGCGGCAGGATGGCGGTCTGGGTCTCGGCCAGGACGCTTTGCGCAACCTCGACGCCGGCCGCACCCAGCGTCGCCACGCCCGCCGCGCCACCACCCCTTCATGGTTCGGCTCTCGGCCAGCACCTCGCGCGCGGGCGGCGTCTCGGCTGCAAATGCCGTCGCCCGGACCGGGAACCGCTCGCCCCACTGACGCGCGGGGCCGAGGTCGACGTGGATGAACCCCGAGCGCGGGTAGAAACCGAAGCCGAGGAACCCGACTTCGCGCGCCGCCGTCTCGAACACCACCGGATCGTGGTTCGCCATGGCGATGTCGAAGGCGGCGCCGTCGAGATGCTTCGACCGGGTCGCGCCGCCGACGGCGCGGTTGTGCTCGGGGCTGCGATAGGCGGAGCGGACGATCAGCGGCTTGCCCAGCCGGTCGCGCAGCGCCTGCAGCCTGTCGAGCGCGGGCTCGTTGATCAGCAGCTTGCCGGTGCCCCGGCAGGCGATCTCGGCCGGGCTGAAGTTCGGCCAGCGCCAAGCGCTCTCCGGCGCGTCGCGCCAACGGCGGTGGAAGGTCGTGGTCATGGGGTCCTCCAAAATGAAAAACCCGCCTTGAGGGCGGGTGCGGTTGGGCTGATGAATGGTGATGGGGCGCGGCTACGGGCCGCCGCCGAAGATCTTCAGCTTGATCGCGATGCCCGCAAGCAGCGCCAGCATGACGCCGGTGGTGATCATGCGGACAGCCGTCTGCATCGCGGTGCGGCGGACCAGCCGGATGCAGTCCACCAGGGAGCGCAGATCGCGGATGTCGAGCGCGGCCTCGTCGCCGTCGAGACCGACATCGGCGAGTGCGCGCTTCGCGCCTTCCTCGGCCGCCCGCGTCAGGATCGCCTCGAACTCGGCGTCGGGCATGCGCACGAAGCCCTCGGATCGGGGTGGGTTCATAGGATCCTCCTTCCGCCGCTCAGCCGACCTTGCAGCCCCAGAAGGAGGTGTGGTCGGCCGCGAAGTAGCCGTCCGCGACCCGGAAATACCCCTGCAGCTCGACGGTATCGCCCGCGGTGAGCGGGACCATGGTCTGCAGCCAGATCGCGGTGGCGAGCGAGACATGGGTGGCGGAGATCTCGCCGAGGGAGCCGCGGATTTCGGTCGCGCCGTTCAGCACCAGCCGCCCGCGCATACGCGCCGTGGCGCTGGCGTTGATCTTGTAGAGCAGCGTCGCGCCAAAGAGGTAGGTGCCGTCCACGGGCGCGACGAAGTAGTTGTTGGCGGCGTCGAACGCGCCCTGATCGTTGTAGTCCGTGTTGTTGAGGCCGATCTTCGTCCAGGTCCCAACGCCCACGTAGTTGTCGTAGTTGGTGTACGCCTTGAACCGGGGCAGCCGGGGCTGATCGACAATGCCGGTGGCGTTGTCGACGCTGAGTCCGTCGAAGAAGGTGCTGCCGTCAGCGGAAACCGCGAGGCGGAACCTGTCAGAGCCGAACAGCCCCACCAGCGCCTTCGTCACGAAGTTGGTCTGGAGCGTGAGGCCGAGATCGTCGTCAGCGGCCTCCTTGTTCATGGTGTAGAAGAGATCGCCGGTCCCACCCTCGGCCACGGTCTTCGCCGTCCAGAGCGCCGCGTTCAGCTTGGCCGAGAACGGGTTCGACGCATCCGCCGTTGTGCCGAGCCCGAGCAGCGTCATGTTCTGCAGCGCCGCGGGCGTGGTGCCGACCCAGCCCGCGCCGTCATAGACCAGCAGCAGACCCTCGTCCTCGACCCAGACCCGCCAGCCGGTCCGCGGCGGCAGTCGCAGCCAGGCCCCGTCCGTCCAGAGCGCGACATTCAGATCCCAGCCGGCCCAGTCGCCCGTCGCGCCTGAGCCAACGATGTAGCGGTCGCCATCGGCGAGGCTTCCGGGCGGCGCGGACAGGTCCCGGTCGAGGACCGAGAGCTGCACGAGCCCGTCGAGGATCCGCAGCGCCTCGTTGTGGGTGACGTGCTTCTGGGCCTGCGCCGCCAGGATGTAGGGCAGCAGGAGATGGGACGTGGCATCGGACATGGGGTGGCCTTCAGAGTATCAGCGTGACGGTCTTGGGTGCGCCCCGCCCCACAAGGGCGGAGAGCTGGGAGATGCGGATGTCGAGCGTGTCGCCGGTGGCGAGAAGCGCGCCCCAATCGGCGCTCTGCTGGGCGGCGGTGTAGAGCGCGCTGGTCGTCGTCGTGCTCAACACCCGTTTCACGGTGGCGCCGTCGAGGATCTCGACCTCATAGGCTTCCAGTTCCTCGCCGAGCGGCACCTCCAGCCCGCCCCAGCTGTCGGCGGAAAGTGCGCGCGACCGGCGTGTCCAGCGGATCGTCAGATCGCCGGGCGTGCGCGGCCTGCGCCACGGCTGCTCGACATGGGCGACTGAGAACGGCCGCAGCCCCACGCCCTGAGGCGGGAAGGCCTGCGCCACATAGGTCTCGTCGCTGACCGCGCGGCTCGCGGGGCCAATGCGCCAGTTCCACGGGATACCGAGATCGGCCTCGGCGATGGGCAGTGACGCAAGCGCGGTGTCCAGAACCACGACCCGCGCGCCAGCAGGCGCCGGATTGCCCATGGCGCCTTCCGTGCCGCGCTGGCCGCGGAGGAGCCGGGTCAGCCGGTACCGGCCGGGTGCCAGCAGCTCGGCCGCGCCCGCCTGCACGATCTCCCAGACGCCGGGCGCGCTCTCGATGGCGAGCGCGTTCGCGCCGCCGAACAGCGTCAGATCCGTGACACTCTCCAGCGTGCCGGTCAGCAGATCGACCACCAGCGCATTGCCGAGGTCGAAGCGCGACGTCGGCCCCGCGTAGAAGTCCGAGACCAGCGCCCCGATCCGGGCGCGGGACTGAGCCGTTGTCAGCAACTCGAAGCCATCGGTCGAGGGGCTCCGGAAGACGGCAATCTCGCCCGGCCAGGGAACGGCGTGCGCCGCAATGAGAGGCCGATGCGCGGGCTGGTCCTCGGTCAGCTGCGGCAGGTCCATGAGCACCGCATCCGGCGCGCCGAACACGACCGCGCGGGTCAACGACGCCGCGCGGGGGTTCCCGGGCGGCAGATCGTAGGTCGCCCGGTCCTGGCGCACCGCCTCGATACCGCGCGCCTCGGCGTCGGCGATGGAGACGAGCCGCAGATCCACCAGCCGCCCGTCATGCTCGAGCCGGATCGCGTCGGCCGGATCGAGCGCGAGCCGCGAGGGCGGCAATCGGAACGCCGCCGTCTCGCGCCCAACCCATGCCTCCATCAACGCGCGGCGGCAGCGGCGCTCGGCCTCCTCGGGCGGTACGGCCATCGGGAAGGACTCGGAGACGATCCGCGTCGTGTCGACGGTGATGCGCCGGGCCTCGACGAGGGCGGCGTCGTAGTCCTCGTCGGCCCGCGCGATCTGCCATTTCAGCGCCTGCGGCAGTTCCGTCTCCTGGCCGCGTGTCAGTTCCAGCACGTCGCCCTCGCGGGCCGCCACCAGATCGTCGGGCGCGAGAGTGGCGACGGAGGCCCGGCCGCGCATGACGAAGCGGATCACGCCCTCGGTCTCCACAGCGTCGAAGCCGAAATGCCGCGAGAGCGTGGTGATCGAGGCGCGCGGGCTTTCGAGGGCGGTGATGGCGTAGCCCTCGACCGCGCCCCAGAGGCCGGAGACGTCGATCCTCGACTCGGGCATCCCGGCCCGCAGGCAGAGGTGGCGGACGAGAGCCGCGAGCGACACCGCCCCGAGGCGACCCGTAAGCCAGTGGCCGAGCCGCCAGTTCGCCCCGTCCGTCCAGACGTCGGTCAGCGCCGGGAAGAACGGATAGGGCCGTACGTCCCAGGTCCAGGCGGCGCATTCGGGGACATGCACCATCCGGCCGCCGTAGACCGAGGACACCGGGTTGTTCGCCGGGGCGCCCCACCAGAGATACGTCGCCTCGAGATAGGCCCGCTGGATGGCATCATCGCGCCAGCCCCGCGAGAAATGTGGCGTAAAGCTCTCCGATGACTTCGGGTCGAAGAAGACGTTCGGCTGGTTCGTGCCCCGGTCGATGGCCGGACAGCCGAGTTCGGTGAACCAGATCGGCTTGGATTGCGGCGTCCATGCCGTCGGCGTGCCGCTCTCCACCCCGCCCGGGCGGTCGTAGTGCGCGTTCGACCACCAGGCGCGGAGATCCTTGTAGCGGAAGACCCATGGCTTGGCCGCAGCCCCATCGGTGATCGGGATGCGAACCTGCGCGGAGCGATCAGCGGCGCTGGCATAGAACCAGTCGAAGCCTTCGCCGCCCGCGATGTTGCCTTGCAGGTAGGCACGGTCGTAGATCGCGGGCCAGCCCTCAGCCGCGTCGGCATGCTCGAACCCGTCGCGCCAGTCCGACAGCGGCATGTAGTTGTCGATGCCGACGAAATCGGTCTCCGGATCGGCCCAGAGCGGATCGAGATGGAAGAACACATCGCCCGAGCCGTCGCCGGCTGGTGCCCGAAATACTCGCTCCAGTCCGCCGCATAGCCGATCTTGGTCTCGGACCCGAGGATGGACCGCACATCCGCGAGCAGATCCCGATAGGCCTGCACCGCCGGATAGGTGCTGGCTCCGGAGCGGATGGTCGTCAGCCCCGGCATCTCGGTCCCGATGAGGAAGGCGTCCACCCCGCCTGCCGCCGCACAGAGATGGGCATAGTGCAGCACCATGCGGCGCAGGCCCCAGTCGCCGGACGTTCCGGTCCACGAAACCGACTGACCCGAGACGCTGAAGCTGGCGGGTGTGGCCGCGCCGAACAGCGCCGACACCTGCGCGGCCGCCGTGGCAGTCTTGTCCACGGCCCCGGCATAATCCGCAGCCGGAGAACAGGTGATCCGCCCCCGCCAGGGGAATGCGGGCTGGCCAGTCTCGGCGGCATTGTCGGAATACGGGTTCGGCAGCGTGTTGCCGGGCGGGACATCCATCAGGATGAAGGGATAGAAAGTCACCCGCATTCCACGCGCCTTCATCTCCTGGATGGCCTGCACCACTGCGAAGTCGGCGGGCGTGCCACCGTAAACGGGACGATCCTCATCATCGCGGCTGACCAAAAAGGCGCTGGCCCGGCTCACGCCGTTCACCGACCAGCTGGCGGGCGTGGTGGATTTGGCCGACACCTCGACGCCCGGCCGCACCTTGCAGGAGCCCGCCCGCAGATCGTCGCCGAACCAGGCCACGACGAGACTGACGCTCTCGACCGCAGGCGCCATCGCCTGCAGGCGGTCGAGCGCCTCCACCATGTCGGTGGAGTCGGCCAGCGCGTTCAGGTTCTCCGGCACCGTCGCGCCGCCGTCGGTCTTGCGGATGGCCTGCGTCGCGTAGGTGAACTCGCCCGAGGCCGGGATCATGGTGACGGCACGAGTGAGCCCCTCGGCGGTGTCGGGATCCGCGAGCGGGCGGAAGACCTCGAAGGACAGCTGCGGCAGGCGGTTGCCGTAGGTGGAGAGCGCCAGCTCCTCGAAGACCACGTAAGCCGTGCCGCGATAGGCGGGCGTGTTGGCGGAGCCCATCTTCGCGGCGATGAACGGATCGACGGTCTGCGCCTCGTCGCCGGGATACCAGCGCCAGGTGACGCCCGAGAGATCCATCGGCTTGCCGTCGGCCCAGATGCGGCCGATCCCGGTAATCGGGCCCTCGCAGAGCGCCACGGCGAAGCTGGCGTAGTAGAGATACTCGGTGGTCTTGACCTTGCCGCCCCCGCCGCCCTTGCCGCCGCCCTGCGTAGTGGTCTTCGTCTCCTCGCGGAAATCGGTCGCCCAGATTATGTTGCCGCCCATCCGCATCCGGCCGTAGAGCCGCGGGATCACTGCTCCTTCGGTGGCCGAGGTGATGCGCAGCGTGTCGAGCCGAGCGCCCTCGATGCGCTGGGTGGGCGCCAGCGACGAGATGATCCAGCTGTCGACGACCGACCCGATGCTGGAGCCGATGAAGCCGCCGATGGTGGCGGCGCTGACGCCGAGGATCGCGCCGCCGATGCTGCCGCCAATGGCGGCGCCAGCGGCACCGAGAACAAGCGTGGCCATGTTCGGATCTCAGCGTTGCGGGAACAGGAAGGCGAAGGCGATGCGCCGCCGCCAGGATGAGGTGAGCGGTTCCTCGATCACGCCGAGCCGCTCGTAGGCATGGAGGAAGCTGCCGGGCTCGGTCAGGATCCCAACATGCTTGGCGATGGCGCGGGGCCTCATGCGGAAGAGGACCAGCGCGCTGGGACCGGCTGCCGCTGCTTCCATCTCGGTCATCATGCGCCGCGCGCCGTCGGCCAGAACCTCGCGCGGGCCGGTCTCGCCCCAGTCGCGGCTGTAGGCCGGGATCGGGAACGGCTCGGGGCCGACGACCTCGCGCCAGATCCCCCGGGCCAGCCCGAGGCAATCGCAGCCGACGCCGCGCAGGCTCGCCTGGTCGTGGTAGGGCGTGCCGAGCCAGGAGCGCGCAATGGCGACGACGCGGGTGGGGTCGGCGGAGGTCACAGCACGGACCCCTCTTGCCCGCCATCCTTCGTGGCATAGCGCAGCACCGCGTCCTGGCCGGGAATGTGCGGGAAGCCCCGGAAATTGGCGGTGTTCGCGAACTTCCCCCCGCAGGTTTCCATGCGCTTGTCGCAGCCCGCGCGGATGGTGAAACCGTCGCTCTCGGCGATCACGCGCACTGGCGCTTCGAGCAGGGTCAGCACAGCGATGCCGCCCGTCACGTCGTGTCCCAGAACCTCGGTGCGGCGCCCGGCATTCGCGCCGCTGGTCCAGTCCAGCGTGCCGAAGGTGAACCAGCCGGAGGCGAAGCCGCCGAGGCCCGAGGCGGTGAAGGCGCGATCGCGTAGCAGATCGAAGACGGCACCGGTGCCCTTGTAGGTCGGGTTCTCCAGATCGACGCCGCAACGCGCATCGCCGAGCGCCGCATCACAGGTCGCCTGGAACGTCCGCCCCACCGTCTGGCCCAGCACATGCGCCAGCGAGCGCACCTCGGCGACGAAAGCGAGCCGCCCGCGCCGGATTTGGCCGATGGCCCCGCGCCGCATCAGCACGCGCTGGCTCGGATCGGCCCAGTTCGCCCGCCAAACCTCGACCTCCGCATTGTCCCAGCGCCCATCGAGGATGTCGGTCTCGGTGATCCGGTCAGAGGTCAGCACGCCCTCGGCGTCCTGCGCATCGACCGACAGGTCCGAGCCCGAGCGCACCTCGGACGCCGTGAGCCCGCTCTCGGGCTCGAAATCCGTCCCATCGAAGCTGAGCGTCCGGTCGTGGTCGGTGAAGCCGAAACTGACACCGTCAGCGCGTGCGATCCGCCAGCACCAGGCGAGCGTGGTTGTGCCCTCGTCGAGATGGGCCTGCAGGGCGGGAGCGAGGGTCTTCATCGGCGCAGTTCCAGCAGCGGAATGGAGGTGATCGAGCCGAGCCGCTCGAGATCGAGCGTCACGTCGAGCACGTCGGTGTCGAAGCGGACCGGCACGTCGAACTCGAACCCTGAGGTGATCGCGACTCCCGAACCCGGCGCGGCGCTGAGGGTGACGACGCCGGTCGTGGTGTCGACCGACCAGCCGGAGGGCTGCTCGACCCCGCCGAGTGCGATGCGCACGCTGCCCACCACCGGCTTGGCGATGGCGCGCGTCCATGATTGCGCGCCCGAGGCGTAGCGCTTCACCAGCTGGAACGCTGTTGTCGTGCCGTCGCCGGTTCCGATCGCCTGGTCGGTGGGCGACGGCGTGCCCGAAGGCAGGCAGGACTTGTGGTCGCCCCAGTCCTTGAAGCGGAAACCGTGGAGCCGACCGTTTCGCGCCTCGAAGAAGGCAACCACCGCCGCCAAATCGTCGGCGCGGCGGATGCCGTAGGCGACATCGTAGCGGCGGCGCGAGTTGGCCCAGCTGGCGTTGCGCTCCTCGTCGCCCGAGGCAAGCTCGACGATCTGGGTGCGCCGTTCCGGCCCGCCCCGCGCGCCGCGACTGATGTTGTCGGGAAACCGCACCTCGTGAAACGCCATCACATGCCCCTCCGACCGAGCGAGACGGCGCGGGCGATGTCGGCAGCGACCTGCGTGCGGGACTGCCGGAAGCTCTCGGCGTCACGGGCCATGATGGTGACGTTGACCCCGCCGCCTGCGCCGAAGCCTTGCGCCTCCCGCCGCGACAGTACCCGCTCGCCGCGCTGCAGGATGGCGGGCACCTCGTCGTGGCGAAGGCCAGCCATGCCGCCGCCATGCATCCGCGACGCGGCGGCGAAGGCCGTGGCCGGGACCATGCGCGAGGGGCCAGCGGAGCCGACATTCCCGCCCGCATGCAGGACGTTGGCGTAGGTGAGCGGGGACCGTGGCCCCAGTGGGGGCCGCGTAAGCCCCGCGAACGCCCGCGCCGGAGAACACGCCGGAGAGCGCATTGGCGATCGGTCCCAGGATGAACCGGCGCGCGGCCAGCTGGGCGAGATCGGCCAGCAGCGAGGTGACGAGATCGCGGAAGTCCAGCTTCCCGGTCTTCACGAACTGGCCCACGGCGTTCTCGGCGGACTGGAAGGCGCCGACGAGGCTCTGGCCGATGTCGCCACCGATGTCGCGGGCTTTGCTCGCGTAGTCCGACAGCGCCGCCGTGACCGCCTGCCAGCCCGTGACGGTCGTCTCGGCGTTAGGTTCAGCGGCGGCAGCCGCCGCGCCTGCGGCAGCGCCGGCATCGGATGCGGCCTGTCCGGCGCCGTCGAGCGCGGTCTCGAACCGCTCTGCCGCGGCTGTAGCCTCGGCCAGAGCATCTGCGCCGTCCTCGTCGGTGCCGCGCACCGCATCCCGCAGCGCCTGCCAGCTTTCCAGCGGCGCGCGGGCCCCGTCGGCCAGATCTCGCGCGGCCCCGCGATAGAGGTTCGCGGACTCGAGCGCCCTGTTCGCCGCATCGGTCAGATCGAGATCGGGCGCGCTCAGTGGGTTTTCCTCGAAGGCCCGGTCGAAGGCTGCCTGTGCCGCATTTGTGGCAGCACTGGCCGCGCCCTCGAAGCGGTTCTCGATCTCGCCGAGGTCGAGGTCGGGCACCAGCGAGATGCGTCGCTCGGACCCGAGCGCTTCCAGCCCCTGGTTGATGCCGCCGATGAAGCCGTTGATGCGGGCGACCCACGCCGTTCAGCATCGCCTCGACGCCGTCGATAAGGCTGTTGGCCGCCTGGAACGCCAGGTCCCCGATGGCGGCCGGCAGCAGGCCCCAGATCGCCTTGATCGCCTCGTAGGCGCCCTCAAACGTGTTCGCCGCCGTGTTGCCGAAACCGACGACGCTCTCGATGGCGCTCTGCATGCCCGAGGCGGCATCGGCCTTCAGGTCGAAGAACATCGCCGTGGCGGCGGCCCCGGCCGCAGCGGCGCCCATGCGGATCCGCTCCCAGACCTCGACGGCGAGATCCTTCAGGAGCGACATGGCCTCGCCGAAGCCACCCGCGCCGGACACGAGGCGCGTGAACTGGTAGACGAGCTCGCCCGCGCCGACGATCAGCGCCCCGATGCCGGTCCGGATCAGCGCGCCGCGCAGAACGACCAGCGCCGTGGCTAGGCCCCGGACGGAGAGCGCGGCGGCGGCCATGCCGGCGACCCAGCGGCCTGCCAGGAACGCCGCGAAGGTAGCGGCATAGGTGGTCAGGCGACCGATGTTGTCGAAGAGGCCGCGGATCGCGATGCCGAGCGGCCCGGTACGACTGGCGACTGCCGCCATGGCGTTGGCGACGGCTTCCAGCGCGGGGGCTGCGGCGACGGCCAGCTGGTTCGACAACCCGCGCCAGATCAGCCCCAGCCGCGAGATGGCATCGTTGGTCCGTTCGATCTGGTCGGCGTCCTGCTCGGAGACGACGACACCGAAGGCGAGCACATCCTCCGTCGCCTGGCGCAGCGTCGCGGTGTCGATCCGGCTCATGGCGATGGAGCCTTCCTCGCCGAAGAGCTGCCCCGCGACGGCGGCGCGTTCGGCAGCAGGCACGAAGCTCTCGATGGCGGCGTTGATGGCGCCGACGCGTTGGTCCAGCGGCAGGGCGATCAGCTCTCTGGCCGAGAGCCCAAGCCGGTCCAGCGCATCAGCGGCGGGACCGGTGCCGGCGGCCGCCTGGCTGAGACGGCGGGTGAGATCCTTGGTCGCCTGCTCGATGCCGGACATGGACACGCCCGCCAGCTCGCCCGCGCGCTCCAGCGTCTGGATCGAGGCGACCGTGGTGCCGAGCGACTGGGCGAGCTTGGCCTGCGCATCGACGGTCTGCAGGCCGGAGCGGACCATCGCCACGCCAGCAGCAGCGGCAGCAGCGACCGCAGCCGCTGCCGCGACGCGCACCCGGCGCGCGAAGCCAGCGAGCCGGGCGTTCGCCGCTTCCATCTCGCGGCTGAGCCGTCCGAAGCCGCGTGCGCCAGCCTCGCCCACGCCTTCCAGCTCGGCACGCACCTGTCGCCCGCCGACCGCGGCGAGGCGGACGCTGACCCTCTTGTGTGGATGCCGCGCGGAATGCAAGGACATCGTGAACCTCTTGAACCTGTGATCGAGTGCGCGCTTGTGTCAGGCCTCTGATTGCGGCTCTTCACATGCGCCGCGGGCCGGGATGGTGGTTCGCGGGCCGGGTCCAAGACTTCTCACCGGGCTCGAAGCCCTGCGCGTCTCGCTGGTTTTCCCTGCCCCGATCCGGTCGATCAGTTGTCCATTCGGCTCATGCCTTCCTCACATCCCCGATATCCGGCTGACCGGCGGCGGTGTCACACCTCTGCCAGGGCCGGATCCCGGTAACTCTCGCCTTTCGTGAGCATCGCCCAGATGCGCCGCGCCATCTTGTTGGCGAGCGCGATGGCCACGAGGATGCGCGGCTTTCTGAGCATCAGCTTGCCGAGCCACGTGTCCTCGGGGATGCCGCGTCGGCAGGCCCCCCACCATCGCGGCCATGGCGCCGACCACCAGCAATCGCCGGATGTCGTGCTGGCCGGCCTTCGAGACCTTCCCCAGCCGCGCCTTGCCGCCGGACGAGTTCTGTCGTGGCACGAGACCGAGCCAGGCGGCGAAGTCGCGCCCGCGCCGGAATGTCTCCATGGGCGGCGCGAAGGCCTCGATCGCCATCGCCGTGATCGGACCGACGCCGGGCATGGTCTGCAGCAGCCTGGCCCAGCGGCTTTCCTTCGACAGTTCTGCGATCTGGGCGTCGAGCGCGGCGATCTCGCCGCCGAGGCTTTCGATCTGGCGCAGGATGCCACGGCAGGCGATCCGCGCGGGTCCGGGCAGATCGCTGGTCTCGTCCTCCAGCACCGCGACCAGCTTCGGCAGATGCTGCAGGCCGACCGGCGCGATGTAGCCGAACTCGTAGAGATGCGAGCGCAGGGCGTTCACCAGCTCGATCCGCTGCGCGATCGCCTTCTGGCGGACGCGGAACACCACGGCGCGGGCCTGCTGTTCGGCGCTTTTGGGCTCGACGAAACGCATGTGCGGCCGGGTCGCGGCCTCGGCGATTGCCTCGGCGTCGGCCGCATCATTCTTCTGCCGCTTGACGTAGGGGGGTGACGTATTGCGGCGAGATCACCTTCACGGTGTGACCCAGCTCCGCCATCTCCCGCGCCCAGTAATGCGAGCCCGGACAGGCCTCCATCGCCACGGTGCGCGGCGGCTGCGCCGCCATGAACCGCTGGAACTGCAGACGCGTGAGCTTCTTGCGAAATACGGGCCGCCCGTCCGCCGCGGCACCGTGCAGCTGGAACACGTTCTTTGCCAGATCAATCCCGATGATGGTAACTTCTTCCATGGATGCCGTCTCCTGTCCTGTCTTGTGCTTTGACATCACAAGCTTGGCACATTGCGATGCCGTTGGGGGAGCGCGGCATCCACCCCATCTTCTCAGCCATGGGAGTGATCCATCTGTTCGTTGAGCTTCGCGACCATCACTGCCTCGATGACGGGCAGCAGTTCGGCCATGGCGAGCGGCGCACGCCGAGGGCGTTCCCGAGCGCCAGCGCCGAAGATATGTCCCAGCCGATCACGGCGCCGGCAGCACGCGGAGCTGGCCGCCGAGGCGGCCGACAAGGTCCCAGACCTGCCAGCCGTCATAGGTCAGAGGCCGGTTCAGCCGCGCCGGGCAGTCCGGGCAGCTTGCGCGCAGGCTTCGCAGTACCGCTCGCCCCGCCGGAAGGACCATTCGGCGAGGGCGCGGAGGCGTTTTTTTCCTGTTCCAGCAGCAGGCCCTGGGAGACGTAGGTCAGCTGGAACGCCTCGAAGATCGGCCAGACATCGAGCAGCGCGTCGATGGCCTCGGGGCTGGGATCGATCGGCTTCCCGTCGGCGTCGCCGATGCCCTCCCAAGCAAGCACCGCGCGGCGGGCCAGTGCCTTGGCGAAGGCGACCGCGCGTTCCTCGTCCGAGGACTCCTCGGGGACCGGCCTCCACTACGGGGGCGCTGCGTGTCGCCACCATCAGGGCGGTGGTCAGCGGGCGCAGCTGCACCCGGACGCCCGGGGCGACGTCGTGCCAGCGCGGCGCGTTGGTCAGATCAAGCGTCAGCATCAATAGGTCTCCACGTCGTTCACGAGGGTGGCCGTGCACATCCGGCCGACAACGCTGTCGCGAGCGGCCTGCCAGTCGAAGGTGGCCTGCACGCCCTGCGGTCCGGAGATCTCGATCCGTGGGCGCGGCAGGTAGACGGCGTGCACGGTAAAGGTGAAGCTCTCGCCGGACGGCAAGACGTAGGCGAACTCCATCTCACAGGCCTCGCCATTCATGGCTTGCGTCACCAGCGTCTGGTCGGCGAAGCGGACCTCGATTGAGCCGGTCAGCGCGGCGATGGACGGGTCCGCGCCGTCGATGCGCCCGTCCGAGCGGATCGTCTCGATCCGGTCGAGGTTGTTGGCATAGGATCTCGGCCGAGACCACGTTGCCGAGGGCGGTGCCGTTGCGCGTGATCGCCCGTTGAAATGGCCGAAGCGCTTCAGCTCCAGCGCGGCGGGCGTTCCGGCGCTGGTCGTCGTGCCCACCGTCTCCCTGCGCACCAGCCGCGCCGTCGCGGTCAACAGCCCGAGCGCTGCATCTGCCAGGTGATCTGGTCGAGCACGCAGCCCGAATACATCGCATAGCGCGGCACCTCCGGCATGCCGGTCTCGATGACATGCTGGGCAGCGTCCAGGACCCCGACTGGAACTCGTGGCTGTACGGGCTCCGCGCCGTGGTCGTGGTGCCGAAGGCCGCCTTCAGCCAGAAGCCGAAGGCCTCGGCGTCGAGCGGTACAACGACATCGCCGTCTGCCGTGACCGCGTCCTTGATCGGCGCAAGCGGATCGCGGCCGTACCCCAGCAGCTCCGAGTTCAGCAGCGGCTGCTCGGCTCCCAGCGAGGTGCTGGCGAAGGGCATGCGGGTAAAGCCGCTGGCGGGCGGCGTTCCATAGGTCGTCTCGAACGCAAGCGCCATCAGCGCCCGCGCCCCTGGGCTCGTGCCATCGTGGTCTCCTAGAGCGTTTTCAATTCAATCGCGTTCGTATCCGCAGGCTTGGAAGTAGTTCTCGACTTCCTAGGGGCTGAAGGCGTCGAGGGCTTCTGCGACGGCGCGCCAGAGGCCTTCGACGGTTCGCGCGGCGGCCTTTCGCAGACGCGCCTTGAGTTTGGAGAACGCCATTTCGATGGGTTGAAATCGGACTGTAGGGCGGAAGGAAGCGCAAGGTCGCGCCGGCGGCTTCGATGGCGGCGCGTATGGCAGGGGGTTTGTGGGCGGGCAGATTGTCCATGACCACGACGTCGCCCGGGCGCAGGGTCGGGACAAGAGCCTGCTCCACATAGGCGAGGAACGCGGCCGCGTTCATCGGGCCCGTCGAGCACCATCGGCGCGGTCATGCCGGAGAGGCGCAAGGCGCCGGTGAAGGTCGTCGTCTTCCAGTGGCCGTGGGGAACGCCGGCGCGACATCGCTCGCCGCGCATCGCCCGGCCCCGAAGACGCGCCATCTTCGTCGACGCTCCGGTTTCATCAATTGAAGACCAGCCGCTCGGGATCGAGGCTCGGCTGACCCCGGAACCAGGCCTGCCGGCGGGCCTTTATGTCGGGCCGATCCTGCTCGGCCGCGTGCGCGGTTTTTTTTGAAGGTGATCCCGCGACGGTCAAGCCAGTACCAGATCGTCGAGGAAGCGACCCGAAGGCCGCGGTCCGACTCCAGCCGGTCTGCGATCTCTGCGAGCGTGACGTCCCTGTCAGCTTCGATCAGGCCCAGGATGAAGACTTCGTGCGGATCGAGAACCGATCCGAAGCCCGAGCCCTGCGGCTTCGGCAGAACGTCGCCGGTCGCCCGCTTCAGGCGCGACCACGCCCCTGCCGCCGCCTTGCTCACCGAAAATCGCCGCGCCGCCGCCCCGTCGACATCCCGGACTCGATCGCCGCAACAACCCGGCGGCGCAAATCCACGTCCAAAGGCCTTCCCATCTCATCCTCCGTTGCGAAAAACGAGAGGATCGAATCCGCGTTCGCCCGAAAAGGGAATCCTCAACGACTCAGGTCCGGATGAAAACGCTCTAGGGTTGTCGGGGTCAGGCCAGCGGGTCGGCCGTGGAACAGTGCAGCACCACCGGAATGACGGCGGCCTTCAGACTGGCCGCGCCCTCGACCGGCAGATCGACCGGGCGCGGCGCCTCCGCCTCGACCCAGTCGCAGAGCCCGCCCAGCGTGCGGTCGGCGGCGAGTGCCGAGCCGATGCTGGCGGTCAACGTGTCGAAGGCGATGTCACGGGCGGCGCCCTGCACGACCGCCTCGATCTCGGCCCGGTGCTGGTAGTGATACCGCAGGGGCGACAACGTCACCTCCGTCTCCCCCGGCTCGCCGTCACGCAGGATCAGCAGCCCCTCGGCCGGGACACGCTCGGGCAGCACCTCGCCGCGAAGGGCGGTGCGGGCAGCGCCGAGAGCCGCGCATGCAGCCGCGGCGAGGATGGTTTCGCGGGGGGTTCGCATGTACGGACGCCCTGAGAGTCGTTATTGCAAAATTAGTGCTTTAAGGCTATATAGCCTCCAAGACATGAGGACCGGATGCCGTGGACCGTTTCGTTCGCAGAGGAGTTCGAGCCGGAGTTCGACGAACTCCCGCAAGAGGTGCAGGACGCGATCCTGGCACGCGCGCTCCTGCTGGAACGCGAGGGGCCATCGCTCGGTCGACCGCATGCCGACACCCTGACGGGGTCGAAGCACGCGAATATGAAGGAATTGCGCTGCAACGCCGCTGACGGCGTATGGCGCATCGCCTTCGCATTCGATCCCGACCGGCAGGCGATCCTGCTTGTCGGCGGGGACAAGTCAGGTGGCAGCGAGAAGCGCTTCTACAAGCAGCTGATCGCCCGGGCCGACGAACGGTTCGACAGCCATCTCGAGAGACGGAAAGGATGACGAGTATGGCACGGACACTGAAGGACAAGCTGGCTGCCCTCGATCCCGCCCGGCGTGCTGGCGTCGAGGCCGAGGCGGATCGTCTGCATACAGAATATCTGACGCTGCAGGAGCTGCGGAAAAGCCAAGCAGATGACGCAGGTCCAGCTTGCCGAAACCCTCGGCATCCAGCAGGCGACGGTGGCGAAATACGAGCGTCAGAGCGATCTGCTCCTCTCGACGCTCACGAGCTACGTGCGCGCGATGGGTGGCAACCTCAAGCTGATGGTCGAATTCCCCGGCAAGGCTCCTGTCGCACTCGAGGGGCTCGGAGATACGGGGAGCCCCGTCGTCGGCGCCGCGCGGCGCGAGAAGAGCGACAGGTCGAGGCTCGCACCTGATCATCGAACCTTCCGTTCACCCAGTTCCCACGATCAGACCCGGCACGCTGTCCAGCAGCCCGGTCTGCATCCCGTGCGAGGTACAGCCGCTTCAGCAGCTTGACCTGC
>JAEPEX010000140.1_pt1 | contig 18029 bp, 19 predicted proteins | sample 9130951 | NCBI WGS metagenome assembly JAEPEX01 (sample SAMN17228542, study PRJNA684324) | microbial mat metagenome | biome: saline marsh[ENVO:00000054]; feature: microbial feature [ENVO:01000007], biofilm[ENVO:00002034], sulphate-reducing...; material: estuarine water [ENVO:01000301]|estuarine... | reverse complement strand
GTACTGGGCGGTCCTGTTTGGCGTGGGCGCGATCGCCATGCGCGGGGCCGGCTGCACCTATAACGACATCATCGACCGCGATATCGACGCCAAGGTCGCCCGCACCGCTGATCGTCCGCTGGCGGCGGGCACGGTCAGCCTGAAACAGGCCTGGGCCTTTCTGATCGCGCAGTGCCTTGTGGGTCTTCTGGTGCTGATCCAGCTGCCCCTCCCCGCAATCCTCACAGGGCTTGGCGCCTTGGCGCTGGTGGCGGGCTATCCGTTCATGAAGCGCATAACCTGGTGGCCTCAGGCCTGGCTGGGCCTGACCTTCAACTGGGGGGTGCTGGTGGCGGGCGCCACGGCGCTCGGGACGCCCTTCGCGCCTGAAATCCTGCTTCTTTACGGGGCGAACCTGTTCTGGACGCTCGGATACGACACCATCTACGCCTGTCAGGATATGGAGGACGACGCCATGGTGGGGGTGAAATCCTCCGCCCGCGCGCTCGGTGGTCAGATCAGCCTGGGCGTTCTGGTGTTTTATCTTCTGGCGGCCGCGCTGGCCGCGCTGGCCGGGCTGGTCGCGGGCGCCGGGCTGATGTTCGCGCCCGCCTTCGCGGTCTTCGCCGCGCACCTGCTGCTACAGACCCGCAAACTTGACCCCGAGGACGGGCGGGAATGCCTGCGGCGGTTCAAGGCGAACCAGATCACCGGCTTGCTGCTGGCGGGCGCCTTTCTGCTGGGCGCTTTGTGAGCGAACACGCGGGCTTCACCAGCATGTGACTGGTCATGACGCGCTCTGAGCTTAACTGTGAAGGGTGACGCCAAGAGGAGGCCTCGTCATGACCACGCTCAGCCGCCGCCTGTTTCTCGCCACCGGCTTCGCCGCATTCGCCAGCCCCGCCCTTGGGCAGAGCGATCAGGACGGGCTGGAAGTCGCGCTGTTTGACCACCCGGACATCACGCCCTGGGGCGAGGCCGACATTGATTTCATGAGCCTCACTCGGGACCAGTGGCGCGAGCGCCTGAATGGCGAACAATTCCGCGTCTTGCGCCAGGAAGGCACCGAGCGCGCCGGGACCAGTCCTCTGAACCGCGAGCATCGCGACGGCATCTTCGTCTGCGCGGGCTGCGCTCTGCCGCTCTTCTCGTCTGAAGCCAAATACGAAAGCGGCACAGGCTGGCCCAGCTTCTGGGCGCCGATCCGCGGCGCCGTGGCGACCAAAGCCGATTATCGTCTGTGGACGCCGCGCACCGAATACCATTGCGCCCGCTGCGAAGGCCATCAGGGCCATGTGTTTGATGACGGCCCGCGCCCGACGCGCCAGCGCTGGTGCAATAACGGCATCGCCCTGAACTTCGTGCCGCGCCCGGATAACGCCTGACCTGATTTTCCTGAAAGGATCTGACGATGAGCGACGACAATTACACGCATGCGACGCGCGCCAACGCTGACTACGCCGCGGGCTTTGATCGCGGCGGCAAACCCATCCCGCCCGCCAAGCAGGCCGCGATCCTGACCTGCATGGATGCGCGCATCATCCCCACCGAAGCCCTGGGCTATGAGCTGGGTGATGTTCACGTGATTCGCAATGCCGGCGGCCGCGCCAGCGATGACGCGATCCGCTCGCTGGTGATTTCCCACAAACTTCTGGGCACGAAAGAGTTCTTCGTGATCCACCATACCGATTGCGGCATGGCGCTGTTTGATCAGGAGACCATGGAGCGCCTGCTCGCCTCCAGCCTGAACACGGCGACGCCCGGCCCGGACGGCTGGAGCGATCCGGGCGGAACAGATGGCTCAGACGCCGGCAAGGATGTGGACTGGCTGACCTTCAAGGACGCCGCCGACGCTGTCACCGACGATGTGAAACGCGTGCGCGAACACCCGCTGGTGCCCGCGCGCATTCCGATTTACGGCTTCATGTATGATGTCGACACCGGAAAACTCACCGAAATCGAAGCCGCCAGCGCCATCGGCAAAGCCCGCTGAACCTCTGACGCCCGATCAGGTTCTGGACGCGCACTGCCGCATCGCCAGCGCGCCGCTGACGCCTGAGCTGCGCTTTTACCTCGCCGACCCTCAAAGCGCGCTCTGGCGGCAAGAGGAAGAGGTGTTGATCGCCCAAGGCCTGCCCTCTCCCTTCTGGGCGTTCGCCTGGGGCGGCGGGCAGGCTTTGGCGCGGCTGGTGATGGATCAGCCCGATCTGGTGCGCGGCAAGCGCGTGCTCGATTTCGCCTGCGGATGCGGCGTCGCCGGGATCGCCGCGGCGAAAGCGGGCGCAGATCTTGTGACGGCGACAGAAATCGACCCCTTCGCGGTTCACGCCGCCCGCGCCAACGCCCGTCTCAATGACGCCGACATGCAGGTGCTGCACGCCGATCTGGTGGGCTGTGACGATGGCTGGGACGTGGTTCTGGCGGGCGATGTGTTTTACGAGACTGCAGCCGGCGCCGCGATCACCGACTGGCTTGAAAGCCTGCATGACCGCGGCGCGACGGTGCTGATCGGCGATCCCGGCCGCGCCTATCTGCCCAAGGACAAGCTTCACGTCGCCGCCCGGTTCGAGGCGCCCAGAGCAGGCGATCTGGAAGACCAGGATGTGGGCGCGGCGCGGGTCTGGCGCTTTCACGCCGAGCCCCGCGGCCTGCCCGAAATGGACTAGCGCAGATTGGCGTAGCCGCCGTCGAGCGCAATGATCTGCCCCGTCACATAATCAGACGCGGGAGAGGCCAGAAACGCCGACAGACCTATCATGTCGTCCGGCGCGCCGATGCGGCCCAGCGGAATGTGCGCGGCGACCGCGTCGCGGCCTTCAGGGTTGCCCAGCGCGAACGCGGTCATCTTGCTTTCAAACGGGCCCGGCGCGATGGCGTTCACGGTGATCTTATCGCGCGCCAGACGCCGCGCCATCACCTTCGTGAGATGGTGCACCGCCGCCTTGCTGGCGGGATAGGCGTAGGTGTCTTCCATCATCGGCACGGCGAGCCCCTCGATGGAGCCGATATTGATGATCCGGCCCCGGCCCGCCGCTTTTGACGCCGCCTGAAGCTGGGGCAGCAAAGCCTGGGTCAGGAAGAAGATGGATTTAACGTTCAGATCCATCACCCGGTCCCAGCCGTCCTCGGGAAACTCTTCCAGCGCCGCGCCCCAGGTCGCCCCGGCGTTGTTGACCAGGATGTCGATGGCGTCCGTCTGCTCACCCAGCCATTTGGCGAAGGCCTGCCCGCCTTCATTGGTGGACAGGTCCGAGGGAACAGCATGGACTTCGCCAAATTCCGAGAGACGCTCCTGCGCCGCCTTCACCGCATCCGGCTTGCGCGACGTGATGAACACCCGCGCGCCTTGCTTGAGCAGGCCGGTGGCGATCATCTCGCCAATGCCGCGCGTGCCGCCGGTGACGACGGCGGTCTTGCCGGTGAGGTCAAAGAGTTGGGTGACGGACGTCATGATCGCGCTCCTTCATTCGGTAAGCGCTTAAGCAAGCAGCAAAGGCGGGCTGTGGGAAGAGGGTTTTGCTTTATTTTTCAGGCTCTGCCCCTGACCAGAAGCCGGGAAAGTCTTTCACACCCGAATGAATCGCGGCAACACTTCGGCATGGCCCGCGTTCGCGCCGTTGACCGGCGACTCTTCTTGCTGATCGAAATCGCCGCCCGGCGTCTGAGCCGGGAAGCGGATGCGCGGTTGCGCGCGGAAGCCAATGTCAGCGCCAGCCAATCCGCCGTCCTGTTCTTGCTGTTAAGGCGCGGCGAACGACGCCTGGGCTCCATCGGCGACATGCTGGCGCTCGGGGCGCCCGCCGTGACGGGCCTGATCAACCGGATGGAGACCGCCGGTCTGGTGATCAAACGCAAGGATTCCAGCGATAAGCGCGGCGCCCTGGTGGATCTGACCGAAGCGGGCCGTCGCGCCGCCGAACGCGCGGACCAGGTCTTGCGCGGGTTCAACACCGAGCTCGATGAGAAATTGGGCGAGCATGACGCGGCTGTGGTCTATGACGCCCTGACCCGGCTGGCGATTGATCGCGACGAATAATCAAACCGTCCGCGTTCAATTTCTGGACGCCGTTCACGCTGCGGCGTAGCCTTCCTTCATAGAAAACAAGCGTTGGGGAGGACGGATCATGTTTCGATTGATTTTGGGAGTGCTGGGCGTTGTCCTGGTCTTGGGTGTTGTGCGCATCGGCTATGTGGTCACCCGCGCGAGCGGGGCGCTGAGCCATCCTGAATACACCGACAACGCCGCCTGCACGCCGGTGGAGATCGCGCCCGGCACCGAAGACGTGACCTATGATGCTGTGAGCGGACTGGCCTTCGTATCCGCAGCCGAGCGTCGCTCCGGCGAGATGCATCCGCGCAACGGCATCTACGTGTTTGACCCTGCAGATCCCGAAAGCGTGCGACTGGTCTCCATTGATGCGCCGGCGGACTTCCGCCCGCACGGCATCAGCCTGTGGCGCGGGGAGAGCGAGAGCGGCGAGCCCCTCGCCCGCCTGTTCGTGATCAGCCACCCCTATAGCGGCCATCAGGTGCTGATCTATGACGTGGCCGAGAATGGCGCGCTGTCTCACCTTCAGACCGTCAGCCATGACGCCCTGCGCTCGCCCAACGACATTGTCGGGGTCGGACCAGAGCAGTTCTACGCCACCAATGACGTCTATTTCGGCGACACGCCGATGGGTTATCTCGAAGCGTTTCTGGGCCTTCCGCTGGGTTCGATCAGCTATTATGACGGCCAGGAAGGCCGCATCGTCGCCGAGGGCCTGGCCTACGCCAACGGCATCAACATCAACGCCGACGGCTCGGAGCTGTACGCCTCGGGCTTTATCGGGCGAACGCTGCATGTCTTTGACCGGGATGCGGACACAGCCGAGCTGAACCGCACGGCGCGATACCCCGTGCCGCTGGGCCTGGATAATATCGAGGTCGGCCCGGACGGCGATCTCTATATCGCGGGCAATGTCAGCGTCTTTGACTTCCTGGCGCACCAGAAAGACCCTGAGGCGCGCGCCCCGGCCCAGGCGGTTCGGGTTGACCCGCAAACGGGTGACTGGACGACGGTGTTCGCAGATTCCGGTGAAGCGATCGACTCCCCGTCCGTGGCGACACGCGTCGGCGATCAGCTGTTGCTGGGCGCGGTGTTTGATTCCCACGTCCTCGTCTGCCCCTATGGAGCAAATTAATGCCTGAAGAGTCCAAGGATGGCGTAATGACCGACCTGATCCGTGTGAGCGACGCGAACGGCGTCCGCACCCTGCGCTTTGACCGCGCTGACAAGAAGAACGCCATCACCCGCGCCATGTATTCAGCGATGGCGGACGGCCTTGAAGAGGCCAATGCGCGTTCTGACATCCGCGTGGTGGTGATCGCTGGCGGCGAAGGCTGTTTCTCCGCCGGCAACGACCTGATGGATTTCATGGAGGCCCCGCCCCATATCGGCGGCGGCGAAACCCCGCCGGTCGAGCGCTTCATGATGGCGCTCATGATGTGCGAAAAACCGGTCATCGCGGCGGTGGACGGGCTGGCCGTCGGCATCGGCACGACGCTTCTGCTGCACTGTGATCTCGTTTACGCCACCGAGCGAGCGCTCTTCACCACGCCCTTCGTCAATCTGGCGTTGGCGCCGGAATACGGCTCCTCCCAGATCCTGCCCGGCATTGTCGGTCGGGCCGTGGCCAGCGAAATGCTGTTGCTGGGCGCAAAATGGGACGCCAGGAAGGCCGAAGCGAAAAACCTGATCAATGCAGTCCTGCCAACCGAGGGCTTTGACGCGGCGGTGATGGAGATCGCCCAGCAAATCACCCAGCTGGCGCCGGGGGCGGTGAAAACCGCCAAAATGCTGATCAACCTGCCGCCCGAGGACATCAAGGACCGCATTGTGCGCGAAGGCGGCCTGTTCGCCGAGCAATTGCGCACCGATGAGTTCAAGGAAGCCGTGACGGCTTTCATGGAGCGCCGGGCGCCGGACTTCTCGAAGTTCGGATAGGCGAGATGGCCAAGGGCAGTCACGAATACATCGACGATCCCAGGAACGCCGCCATCCGGATCTGGATCAATGGCGAGTTGTTCGCGCGCGAAGACGCCAAGGTCTCCGTCTTTGATTCCGGCTTCATTCTGGGGGATGGCGTCTGGGAAGGCCTGCGGGTCCATGAGGGCAAGATCGCTTTTCTCGATCGGCATCTGGACCGGCTCTATGAAGGCGCGAAAGCGATCGACATGGAGATCGGCCTCACCCCTGAGGCTCTGACGCAAGCGCTTTACGACACGCTCAAAGCCAACGAGATGAGCGGGGACGGCGTACATATCCGCCTCATGGTGACCCGCGGGATCAAGGCGACGCCTTATCAGGATCCGCGCGTCACCATCAGCCCGGCCACCGTGGTGATCATTCCCGAATGGAAGACGCCCAAGCCCGAAACCGCCACCAAGGGCCTCAACCTGTTCACCGTCCATGTGCGTCGGGGCTATCCCGATGTGCAGGATCCCAAGCTGAACTCGCATTCCAAGCTCAACTGCATCACCGCCTGCATCCAGGCGGCGAAGGCAGGCGCCGACGAAGCGCTGATGCTGGACCCGCACGGCTTTGTGGCGACGTGCAACTCCACTCATTTCTTCATCGTCCGCAAGGGCGAGGTCTGGACCTCGAGCGGCGATTATTGCCTCGACGGGATCACCCGCGGCGTGGTGATCGAGATCTGCAAGGAGGCGGGCATTCCCGTCTTTGAGAAGAATTTCTCCCTGACGCAGGTCTATGGCGCCGACGAGGCTTTCGTGACGGGCACCTTTGCAGGCGTCGCGCCGGTCTCCACCGTGGACGGCCGGCTTCTGTGCGAGGGACGCGGCCCGATGGTGGAACGCCTGCAGCAGCTCTATCTGCAGAAGATCACCCGAGAGAGCGCATGATGACCGATGCGCCCGTTCGCCTGTGCCTGTGGTCGGGACCGCGCAACATCTCCACCGCCACCATGCGCAGCTTTGAGGCGCGCGGCGATTGCGCCGTCTGGGATGAACCCTTCTACGGCTATTATCTCAAACAGACCGGGCTTGATCATCCGGGCCGGGAGCCGACGCTCGCAGCTTGGCCGACCGACCCAGCTGAGATCGCCCGCGCCTGCGCCGGGGCCGCGCCCCAGGGCCAGGCTGAGTTCTTCCAGAAGCATATGTGCCAGCACATGCTGGACGGGCTGGATCTGAGCTGGACCAAAGACTGCCGCCATATCTTTCTTATTCGCGACCCCGCCGAAGTCGCCGCCAGCTATCACGCCACCATGAAGCGCGCCTGCGCCGAAGATTTGGGCGCGATCCGGCAGGCGCGTTTGTATGATGAGATTTGCGATCTGACCGGACAGGCCTGGCCCGTGATCGAAGGCGCAGACGTCCTTGAGAATCCCGCAGGCATGCTCAGAGCGGTCTGCGACGCCGTAGGCATCGCCTATACCGACGCCATGCTGAGCTGGGCGCCGGGTCGGCGAGCTACCGACGGTCCCTGGGCACCCTACTGGTATGCGCGCGTTGAAGCTTCCACCGGTTTTGAAGCCCCCCGGTCGAGCCCGCACGACCTGCCAGCGCATTTGTCCGAGGTCGTCGCAGACTGCGCGCCCGCCTATCAGCATCTCAAGGCGAGAAAGTTGACAGCGGGGTGACACTCGGAAAGCCTGCCTTTCCAAGTTCGACACAGACGCAGGACGGCCTCTGGCTTAGGGTTCCCTGAAGCGTAGAGACAGGGGCCGATCATGACCGAGTTCACCATTACCGAAGAGCGTTCACAAACCAAAGGTCGCTATGTGGCGACAGCCGCGGGCAAGCCCGAAGCCGAGCTGACCTATTCGATCGCCAATGACCATATGATCATCATTGATCATACCGGCGTGCCTGACGAGTGGCGCGGCATGGGCGTGGGAAAGGCGCTGGTTCAGCGCGCTGTTGAAGACGCGCGTGAGCGCGGCGTCCAGATCATCCCGCTCTGCCCGTTCGCCAAAGCCCAGATCAACAAGACCCCGGACTGGCACGACGTGCTCGAACCGGTGAGAAACACCTGAACGGACTTAGAAAAACGGGCGGACCACAGGTCCGCCCGATCAGGTGAGTGCTCACAGGGGAGATTATGATTTCAACCTAGCCTCCCACTTGTTTAAATTTGGTTAGTGAACGATTTCACCGAACATATTTCCTCACAAGCCGCTTGACCCTGCCCTGAAGCGCGCGGACCCTCTGAAAAAAAGGGAGGGTTTTCAATGCGCCGTCTTGTCTGGGTGATCGCCCTGATCGCCGCACTGTTCGTGGGCGGCTGGCTCTATGTCAGCCAGTCGACCTGGGGCCGGATCTATCTGCCGTCCGGCGCCGGACTCACCGCCAAGCAGGCCTGTTCGCTGACCTTCGTCTCCGGCCTGGATCCGGAGCGCGCACAGACGGACTATATCGACCCGCTGCTCGGTCCTGCGAAATCCCTGATCAGCCTAGAAGTCGACCGGTCAGCACGCCGTACGACGAGCGCCATATTCGGCTTGTTCTATCGTCAAACGGCTGTGTTCCGGGACGGGCTTGGCTGCACCCTGGTGCACGACCCCGATCAGTTTGACGCCGATCTGACGGTTCCCATGCCGCCTCCCTCCGCACTGATGGAGATTGATACAGCCTGGCGGGACGCGCATTTTGATGCGGATGCGCTGGACGCCGCCCTGGACGCCGCGTTCACCGAGGATGGCCGCAACACGCTCGCCGCCCTGGTGCTGCATGACGGACGACTGGTGGCGGAACGCTACGCCGACGGCGTGGATGCACGCAGTCCGCTATTGGGCTGGTCGATGACCAAGTCCACGGCCGTGACATTTGCGGGCGTGCTGGTGGAGCGCGGTCTGATCGACATGCGAGCCGAAGGATTGTCGCCGGATCTGAACGCGGTGGACCGGCCAGACATCACGCTGGACGACATGCTGCGCATGAATGGCGGTCTCGACGGCTTCGAACTCAATAACGGCCATGACCCCAATTCAGAAATGCTGATGACCCAGGCCGACATGGCCGCCTACGCCGCCTCACGCAACAAGTTGCATGAGCCGGGCGAAGAGTGGAGCTATCAAAGCGTGAACACCATCTTGGCAGGGGCCGCGATGGAAGAGTTCATGGGCGATACGCTCGCAGACAGGGTTGAAACCCTGCGCGCCTGGCTGTTTGAGCCTCTGGGCATGAATTCTGTGGTGTTCGAACCCGATCAGTCCGGCACGCTGCAATGGTCAAGCTATATGTACGCGACCGCCCAGGATTGGGCGCGGCTGGGCCAGCTTTACCTCGACAATGGCCGGGTGGGCGACGCCCAGATCATCCCGCCTAACTGGCTGACCTATGTGGGCACGCCCACTGTGGACTGGTACGGCTCAGGCTTCTGGTTAAACATAGAGGGATTGCCATCCGACACGGTCGCCATGCAAGGCTTCCAGGGCCAGCACGGCTTTGTCATCCCGTCTGAAGAACTGGTCATCGTGCGCATGGGCGCGACCTTGGGCATGGAGAGCGGCGCACCCGAATTTGGCGCCGCTGTCATCGCCGCCAAGCGCGATACGTCTGATCTGGAGGCGCCCGCAGAGGCTCAGGCGGCGGAGGGCTAGTCCACTTCAGTCCGCTGCAGGATCCGGTCGAACGGGTGCGGGGTCACCCGTTCGGCCTTGATCATGAAGGCGTTGAATCTGGGATGACGACCGCGCCAGCCGCGCACATGGTTCCGCGCGCTGTCTGAATTGGACAGGATCAGCGCGGCTCCGATGGCGATCAGCACCAGCCCGAACGGCAAAGGCGTCCAGAAGAGCGGGAGGCCGACCGCGATCAGCAAGAACCCCAGTGTTTGATATACGAACCTCATGCATCACAAATGCGCAGGGCGGCATTTGGTTGCAAGAGCGTTAACAGCATCAGGCGCCTCCCGCACGCAGCCTTGCGCCTGTAACGCAGCTTCGCGCTTGGCCCGCCTGCCGGGCAGGCCTAGTTTGCACTCCATCTGACAGGAGGGCCGGATGGCGTACAAATCTCTGCGCGACTTCATCGCTTTGCTGGAGGCGGAAGGTGAGCTCAAGCGCGTCTCCCGCCCGGTCTCCACCCATCTGGAAATGACCGAGATCCAGACCCGGCTTCTGAAAACCGGCGGTCCTGCGGTCCTGTTTGAAAACCCCGTGCATGAAGATGGCCGCCCCAGCGAAATGCCGGCGCTGGCCAATCTGTTCGGCACGGTGGGGCGCGTCGCCCGCGCGGTGACCCTGGGCGGCGAGCCGCGCAAGACGGCGTCTGATCTGCGCGAAGTGGGCGAGCTTCTGGCCTTCCTGCGTCAGCCCGAACCGCCGCGCGGCCTGAAAGATGCGCTCGGCATGCTGCCGCTGGCCAAGACCGTGATGAGCATGCGCCCCGCCAATGTGCGCAAGGCGCCGTGCCAGGAAGTCGTGCTGCAAGGCGACGACATTGATCTCGATCGCCTGCCGATCCAAGGCTGCTGGCCGGGCGAGCCGGACCCGCTGATCACCTGGCCGCTGGTGGTTACAAAGGGCCCGTCCGACGACAAGCAGGACGACTTCAACCTCGGCATCTACCGTATGCAAAAGCTGGGCAAGGACCGCGCGATCATGCGCTGGCTCAAGCATCGCGGCGGCGCCCAGCATTTCCAGCGCTGGAAGAATGAAAAGCCCGAGCCCCTGCCCGTGGCCTGCGTGCTGGGCGCCGATCCCGGCACCATCCTCGCCGCCGTCACGCCCGTGCCGGATACGCTGAGCGAATACCAGTTCGCGGGGCTGCTGAGGGGCCAGAAAGCCGAGCTGGTGGATTGCAAGACCGTGCCGCTGAAAGTCCCCGCCGAGGCCGAGATCGTGCTTGAAGGCCATGTGATGCTGGATGAGTACGAGGATGAAGGCCCGTACGGCGATCACACCGGCTATTACAACTCGGTCGAGAAATTCCCGGTCTTCAAGATCAGCGCCATCACCATGCGCAAGGACCCGATCTATCTGACCACCTTTACGGGGCGTCCGCCGGACGAACCCTCCGTGCTGGGTGAAGCGCTCAACGAGGTGTTCATCCCGCTGGTGCGCCAGCAATTCCCCGAGATCGTCGACTTCTGGCTGCCGCCTGAAGGCTGCAGCTATCGCATCGCCGTCATCTCGATGAAGAAGGCGTATTCCGGCCACGCCAAGCGCGTGATGATGGGCGCGTGGTCCTATCTGCGCCAGTTCATGTACACCAAATGGGTGATCGTCGTGGATGACGATATCAATGCGCGCGACTGGAAGGATGTGATGTGGGCGATCTCCACCCGCATGGACCCGGTGCGCGACATCACCCCCATTGAGAACACCCCCATCGACTATCTCGACTTCGCATCGCCGGTCTCCGGCCTCGGCTCGAAGATCGGGCTCGACGCCACCAATAAATGGCCGGGCGAGACCAACCGCGAATGGGGCGAGAAGCTCTATATGGAGCAGGAAGTGATTGATCGCGTGGACGCGATGTGGAGCGAGCTGGGGCTGGACTAGGGCCCCAGCGCCCGGCGCAACGGCTTAGGCCGTCGCCGGTTCCGGTTTCATGACCAGCAGGGCAACGCCCACCACAAAGAACCAAACAATAAAGCCCAGACCGAAAATCATGGCGGCGTCAGAGAGCACGGGGGTTGTCGACGCAATGCCCGCGCCGCCCACCACCAGCCCCAGCAGATTGACCGGAATGGGGAGGGTCCGGGACTGAAACCCGGCCAGGCTCAGCAGAACGATCCACAGCCCGCCGGTGATCTCATTCCCGCCGCCCAGTCCGGCCGCCACCACGACCGTGCTCCGCCACAAGGATGCGGCGGCATCCATGTCGGTTTCGGCGAGCTGGACGATCTGGCTAGTGGCCACATTGGTCAACATGCCCGTGGCCAGGATCAATCCCGCCCAGATCAGTCCGAACGCCGTCGCGGTTTGCACCAATCCATTCGCAGCCGCTTTCACCCGTTGATGCACGGCGATGACCAACACCACCATGAGCACGGCGTTGAGCACATAGATCACCAGATTCCAGGCTGACATCAGAGCCGCATTTTCAACCAGGAACCCCACATGCTGCTCCGCAGGCACGGACAGGCTGCCATACTGAACCGGCCCCAATATGCTGAAATAGACCCAGAACCCGATCACGTAGGTCAGGCCCGCCGCGATTGCGGCCACTCCACCGAGACGTTGAAACATCCGTCTTCCCTTCCTTCAAAAGTCAGTTTGAAATCGGTCTAGCCCTTTGAGGCGTTCCGTGTGTGTCCGCGTGACGGCGTGGACATCAGCGCTGCATTCGACCGGCTGCGAGCCGGACTTTCACCCCGAAGACCAGGGTCCAAACGATCACGGTCAGAACCGGGACAGACAGAACAAGCGGAGTGCGAAGCGCTTCGGGCAGCACGTGGTTATTGCCAAAGAAAAAGATCCCTGTGGCCAGGAAGAAGGCGAAACCCATCCGCCAGAGATGACGACTGAGCCAGCTCACGCGCTGCGGCGCCGTGTTTCGGGCATAAAACAGATCCAGCACGAACAGCCCGAAACTCACCCCCGCAAGCAAGTAGAAGGCTGCCGGGGGGAGGTCATTGAGCCTTCCCTCAGGGGAAGACGCGGCAATCAGCCCGCCCGACACAGCCCCCAGACACAGCCCGCCTGAAACAAGGCCGGACCATCGCGCCAGAACGATTGAGAGCCAGGCCTGTCGTCGGGCCGCAGCCCAACTGGTCAAGACGGCATGTCCCGCTATGCCTGACAGAAACACCGTGAACAGAATGTCTCGCGCCAGACTGAGCCAGAGACCGCTGAGCGCCAGGGCCAGCATGGCGGTCACAAAGATGGACCCCGAGGCGCGGTGCCAGACCTGTCCCTTGCGAGATGACAAGGCCGCCAGTCCGGCCAGCACGGCCACGCACCCCACTGCAAAATGGGCGATCCCCAACAGATCAGGCTCAGTCATCATCCCGCACTTCCATGACGTGTCCGCGCGAACGCCGCGCATATGTCTCATCGGCATAGGAGGCGAGACGGCCAAACGTCGTCCGCGCGTGAGGGCGAGGACACAATCAGACAGGGATAGCGATTGAACGGGGCAATGCGCTGAACTAGACCCAAGCCATGCAAACTGACGCCCTGCTCGTGATCTCTTCCGTACTGGTCGGCATTTCCCTGACCGGCGTTGTCATGACCCTGCGCGGGTCTGCACCGGCGCCCGGTCGCCCTACGCTGATCGTCGTGTTCGGATTGTTCCTGGGGTTGGCCGGACTGCCGCTGATCGCGCGGTTCGCCAGACCCGTGTATGATCTGTACCTGCCCGCGCTCTTGCCCTGCCTCATGCTCTTGCCGGCCTGTCTTTTCCAGTATGTCACAGAGCGGATTGACGCCATCGACCAGAGGCCCTGGCGGCGTCGGCATCTGGGGCTCCCGTTCATCGGCGTGATTGTCATGATCGGCTACTGGGCCCTGCCCGGGCCGGTCCGGCGAACACTGCTGATCGAAGGCGATCTGCCAGAGGGCTGGTTCCCGGCCCTGCTCGCGCTGACAACCTTTGCGCTCATTCTGATCTGGGCCGTGACGTCCCTGGTTTACCTGGCCGTGATCGTGAAACACCTGTCGCGCTACAGAGCCCGGCTCAAAGCCCTCTATTCCAATACCGAAGCGTACGAGCTGCGCTGGATGGATGGGTTCATCCTCATGCTCGTCATCGGCTGGGGCCTCTCAGGCCTCTCAGTCATCAGTGACAATCTGGGTCCTGGTTTGATCGTGCCGGCTGAAGGGGTTGTTCTCACGATTGGCCTGGCCGTGCTGATGCTTGTGGTCTTCGCCACCGGACAAATGCCCGTTCAAGACATACCGCCTGCACTTCCCCCCGAGCCGGACAAGTACGCCCGCTCGGCGTTATCGTCCGAACGCACGGAACACATCGCCCGCAAGCTCGAAACGGCCATGCGAGCCGAGGCGCTCTATCTGGACCCCACGCTGTCGCTCCAAAAACTGGCCAAGCATGTGGCCGCACCCCACAATCATGTGTCCCAAACCCTGAACGGGCATCTGGGCACGACATTTTTTGATTATGTGGCGCGATGGCGCGTTCAAGCGGCCCAGCCCTTATTGCTGGCCCAAGAAGCCTCGGTCCTGACCATAGCCCTCGAAGTCGGCTTCAATTCACGCTCCACCTTCTACAAGGCGTTCAAACGTGAAACCGGGCTGACCCCTAAAGACTATCAGAAACAGAACGCGCCAAGCGCTTAACCCCGCGGTAACTCACATTACCAGTTCCGCGTGCAATTTCCGGATGTTGGGCGCATGGTCTGGGTATGAACTCGGTTTTCTCATCCGGCGTACAAGCCTTCCAAGCCGCCACAGCGCGGCTGGATGCTGCGGCAGGCATGGTCAACCGCGTTCGCCCATCGACCATCCCTGCCGCGCTTACCCAAAGCGCTTCAGCTCCTGACGCGCCTGCCGGGCGATCCGACGCCCCCCACCACCCGCCGGACCCGGCGGGCGCGTTTCTTCTTTTGACGATGACTATGTCACCGCCATGGTCGATATGATCAAAGCTGAACACCAGGCCTCAGCCGCCGTCAGCGTCATTCGCACGGCCGATGAGATGATCGGTAAGTTGCTGGACGCGAAAGCGTAAATCAGCGCGAACTGACTGCAGTAACTCCGCCGATGCTCAGGAAGCCGTTAAGGCTTCACACCTAGTGTGCCCCCATGGCTGTGTCAGAATCCATCCCTGCTGCGGGTGCATCCCCCAACGTGTCGGCGCCCGTCCTGGATGCCGGCGAAGATCGGCTGCATATCCATATCTGCGAAGCCAGCCGGGTTCAGCGCGCCATTCTGTGCCGCATGCTGGGCGAAGCCGGCTTTGAGACCAGCTCGTCCGGTCATGCCGAAGACAGCCTCAAACAGCTGGCCGACAACCCGCCCGACATTTTCATGACAGCGATCGAGTTGCCCGATTTCTCCGGGCTTGAGAGCTGCTGGCTGGTCAAGGCCAATCCCGAGACCGAGCATGTTCACACCATGGTGCTGACCGCGTCAGGCCAGGAGGACAAGCTCGCTGAATCGCTCGATTCAGGCGCTGACGATTATCTGACGAAACCGCTCGATCCCAACGAGTTGAAAGCCCGTATGCGCGCCGCATCGCGCATTGTGCGCCTGACCCAGCGCATGCGAACGGAAGCGGAGACGGACGCTCTGACCGGGGCGTATAATCGCCGGGTCTTCATGCGCACGCTGGAGCGCGAACACAAAAAGGCGCTCGACCAGGCGCTGCCGTTCAGCGTCGGCATGGTTGATCTCGATTTCTTCAAGAAGATCAATGACACCCATGGCCATGCCAGCGGCGACCGGGTGTTGATCGAGACCGTGCGCCAGCTCAAAGCCCAGCTCCGCCCGCCCGCCATGCTCGGCCGACTGGGCGGCGAGGAATTCGCCGTTGTTCTACCCGGTCAGGATGAGCAGCAAGCGCGCCAGACCTGCGAAACCCTGCGCGAGACCGTCCAGGCCATGCATGTGGAGAACGATGTGGGACAACGCATCACCGTCACGGCCTCGCTGGGGCTCGCCGTTCTGAACCCCGGTGATCTCAACTCAACTGGCGAGCACATGCTCGCACGGGCTGACGGCGGGCTTTATGACGCCAAGGAAGGCGGCCGCAACCAGGTTTGCATCGGCTGATCTTTTCGAGTTGGCGCGAACGCTCTAGGGTCCGGCCATGACCCAAGTTTCCGTTGATATCGTCTCTGACGTTGTGTGCCCGTGGTGCTGGCTGGGCCTGCGCTATTGGGATCAGGCCCGCGCGCTGGTTCCCGAGATCCAGACCGAAACCCTGTATCGCCCGTTCCAGCTGGACGGCGCGATTCCGCCCGGCGGCGTCGCCTATAAGGACTATATGAAAAAGAAGTTCGGCGACGGCCCGGACGACCGCTTCAAGATGATGCGCGAGCATCTCGAACAGGCTGGTCCCGCCGCCGGGATCAACTTCCGTTTTTCCGGCATCCCCATGCGGCCCAACACGCTGAACGCGCATCGCGTCATCCGCTGGGCGCAGGGCCAGGATCTGGGCGAAGCCGCGTCCGAGCGTTTGCACAAGGCGTTCTTTGATGACCATCTCGACATTGGCGATCCGGCCATCCTCACCCAGCTTGCGGGTGAGATCGGTCTGGACGCCGACATCGTCGCCTCGCTCCTGCAATCTGATCAGGACCGCCAGGCGGTGCTGGACGAAGAGCGGTTCTATCGTCGGCTAGGCGTTCAGGGCGTGCCGTGCTTTATTTTCAACGGACAGTTCGCAGTCTCCGGCGCCGAGGCGCCTGAAGTTCTGGCGGACGCGATCCGGCAGGCCGCCAGCCTGCCACAGGATAATGACGACGCCGGATAACCGGCGCGCCGCAGGGGGAAATCCATGACCGCAATTCAAGTCGTTAGCCTTTATGTTGGCCTCAACCTACTGATTTTGCTGATCCTCGGGGCCAATGTGGTTCGGTACCGGGTGAGCACCAAGACCAGCCTCGGAATGGGCGAGAATCCGGCTCTGGAACGCGCCTGCCGCGCCCACGCCAACGGCGCGGAATGGACGCCGGGCGTCCTGATCGCTCTGGTGGTGATGGCGCTGATCGGCGCGCCGATCATGGCCCTTCACGCCATTGGGGTGACGCTAACGGTCGCACGCGGCATTCATGGCTGGGGGGTCGCCACCCAGGACGGCGCCAATATCGCCCGCGGCCTGGGCGCGTTGCTGACCATGATCATTTATGCGGTTCTGGCGGTCGGTCTGGTCCTTCACGCGGTCACGGGCTGAGCCTTCAGCCGATCTGACGCGTTGCGCTCGGGGCCGTGTTGACGTTATGGGATCGGTATGACCGATCAAAACGCCAGCGCCGGCCTGGGCGCGCCCGACACCCGTTCGCTTCTTTCCCTGGCTCATGAGCTGGTCGACCGCGCCAAGGCGGCCGGCGCTCAGGACGCCGAGGCCCTGCTGTCTGAATCGCGCGCCATCGAAGCGGGCGTTCGCGAGGGCAAGCTGGAAACCGTCGAACGCAGCGAGACCCGCGATGCGGGCTTGCGCGTTCTGATCGGCAAACGCCAGGCGGGCGTCGCCTTCTCTGACCTGTCCGAAGCAGGGATGAGCCTCGCCGTCGAACGTGCGGTGGCGATGGCCAAGGCCGCGCCGGAAGACCCGTATTGCGGTCTGGTCGAGCCTGAAAAACTGGCCCGCAGCCTGCCCGACATCGCCACCTATGAAGCGTCGGACTTCACGCCGGAGCAGCTGGAAGCCGCCGCGCTTGAGATGGAAGCGGCCGCCCTGGGCGTCAAAGGCGTGGCGATGACCTCAGGCTGCGGCGCCAGCGCGGGCGTCGGCGGATCGGCCTTCGTGACCTCAACCGGATTTGAACGCGCCCGTCTGGGCTCGCGCTGCGGGCTGGGCGTCGCCGCCATCGCCAAAGATGCGTCTGGCGCGATGGAGCGCGATTACGACACCCACGCCGCCCGTCGCCGCTCGGACCTCAAGACGGCGCAGGAGATCGGCCTCAGCGCCGGCGAACGCGCGGTCAGCCGTGTGGGCTCGGAAAAACTCTCGACCGGCAAGATGGCGGTCGTGTTTGACAAGCGCGTCTCCACCACCTTCATCTCCTCGCTTCTGGGCGCGATTTCCGGCCCGGCCATTGCGCGCGGCACGTCTTTCCTGCGCGACAAGATGGGCGAGCGCCTGTTCAGCGAAGGCGTGGACGTGATCGAGGACCCGCTGCGCGACTGGAGCTTCGGCGCCCGTGCGGTGGACGCGGAAGGCATCGCCTGCAAACCCCGCGCCCTGATCGAAGACGGCATGCTGACCACCTGGCTTCTGAACGCCTCGAGCGCGCGCCAGCTGGGTCTGGAGCTGACCGGGCACGCGTCGCGCAATCTCGGCGGCGCGCCGGGCGTCGGCGCCTCCAACGTGCATCTGAGCGCGGGCGAGCTGGACCGCGACGGCCTGATCGAGGCCGCCGGAACCGGCGTTCTGGTCAGTGAAATGTTCGGCCCCTCGCTGAACGCCAACACAGG
>JAEPEX010000154.1_pt1 | contig 18173 bp, 26 predicted proteins | sample 9130951 | NCBI WGS metagenome assembly JAEPEX01 (sample SAMN17228542, study PRJNA684324) | microbial mat metagenome | biome: saline marsh[ENVO:00000054]; feature: microbial feature [ENVO:01000007], biofilm[ENVO:00002034], sulphate-reducing...; material: estuarine water [ENVO:01000301]|estuarine... | reverse complement strand
ACCTCCTGGGTGAACGAAAAGGAAGCCAGGAACACTCGTTGATGATGAAGCGTTGTTTCGGAAGGTTGGGTTCCCGAGGTTTCTGAGGATGGCTTCTTGCCCCTCTGCGGAGATTGGAAGTCACCTGATGGCGTATTCGTCAGGTTCATGTCCGCTCTGATCAGGGCGGGGCGCGGTCGGGCAATGTGCGAAGTTCTCGAAAACACCTGAACACGATCTCTGGCTGCCAAGTTTTCAGTCAGATGGGCGTGTTGACCGCCACGCCCGGGAAGACACCGTTCAATCCGTTGATATGGGAGCCGGAGAAGTATCCATTGGTATTGACGAGCGTGACGAGTGGGCGCCCGGGGAGCTATGGCCCGTCCAAGGCTGGGACTGACGCTCAACAAGCTGCTCGGGCTGACACCCGACGATGGTGAGCGCCGTTGGCGTGACCGCGCAAACAGGCTCGCATTGAAGAGCGAAGTCTGGGGCGAGTGGCGACCGGACCCCGATAGTCATAGGAGCAGATATCAGGATGAGGGTGCTATCCTGTGGGCGGAACGCGATTGGCTCGACGAAGCACTGAAATGCTGCAGGCAAAGCCTCATCTTTAAGCTCAGTTTCTCGAAATACAAGTCAAGCAAGAGCTACGATGATTCATCCGGGGTCCGGGGGCTGTATGTGGGTTTGAAGCGGAGCGGTGAGGCCCCTCGTTTCTGGTTCGCGAGGAAGGCATCTAAGACGGTATACTAGTGTTCCCGACCTGACGCAGGATTCCCGTTGTTGGGCGAGCATGTCAAACTCGGGGCATGAGACGCGATGACATCTGCCTTTATCTGAACCCCGACGACCGACCCGAGGCGCAGAGCGCTTGCATGTCTCGTCAGAGCGAATGACTGCTCTGGGCTGAGCCGGCCGATCGCGGCGCCTTTCAACGGCGGGCCGCTTCCACCGATCCACCCAAAATGGTCAGGCTGGTCCAGCCACTTTGCGGGGAACGGCTCCAGCGCGTGCGCCAGCGTCACCTCTGGCCCCTGCTTCCCGTCCAGGAACGCCTCGACGATGTCGGGTGCGAGCAGGGTCAGGCGCAGGACGCGCGTCATGTAGGAGGGCGCGATGCCCTCGCGCTCTGCCAGTTCGCCGATGGTGGCGAACTCGCCGGACTCCAGCATGCACTTCCAGCGGAAGGCGCGGGCCAGCGCCTTGATCAGCGTGTTGTCGGTCCTGCGCAGCTGGGCAACGCCTTCCGGCAATTGCATCTCCTTCCGGCCACCGCGCTTCACGAGGCGGAACGGGACGTGGAGCGTCACCGTCTCCGGGATCGGCGTGCTGCGGGTCAAGCGGCCTTACCTTGCTTCTGCGCTTCGGCGTCTGTCATTCCTGGGATATGATCCGAGGGTGGCAGGGAAGCGGGGATGGGTATCATGCTGGCTGCCCGCGATGGCTCAGGTGGCATCTCCCCCCGCTTCCGAAGCCCGTCTCGACCGCTGATTAGGCTGCGCGATCCATCGCTCTGTAAGGCGACGACGGCGTGGACGGGGTGCCGTGAAGAGCAACAGCTATGGAGGGAGAAATGGATGTCTTTATCGGGATCGACGTGGCCAAGGAAGTCCACTGGGCCTGCGCCATGGACCGCAACGCGCGGGTGCTGTTCAGCCAGGCGGTGGGCAATGATCCAGCCGCCATCGTGTCGTTGATCGGTGAGATCGAGGCGCTGGAGGCTGAGAACACGCGGACCGCCATCGATATGCTGGGCGGCGCGGCGAGCCTCCTCTGTGCGATGTTCGCCGAGGCCGGGCTGCCGCTGGTCCACACGCCGGGGCTCGCGGTGAACGCGCGCGCCAAGGCATCCGGGGCGGCGAGCGCAAGTCCGATCCGAAGGACGCGGTCGTCATTGCCGAGTTGGCCCGCACCAGGCCCGACCTGCGCGCAGTGGAGCCGCCAGACCCGCTCGATGCCGAGATCCGGCTCCTGGTCAGCCGCCGCCGCGAGCTCGTCACCGAGCAGACCCGGCGTGCGGCGCGCCTGCGCGACCTGCTCTCCGGCCTCTTTCCGGCGCTGGAGCGGCGCATCGACCCACCACCCGCACCGGCCTTGTGTTTCTCAGCCATTATGCCGCGCCGAGGATATCCGCGCCGCAGGGGCAAAGCGCATCACCCGCCGGCTGACAAAGGCCGCGACGGGCCTGCGCGGCCTTGAGGCGTTGGCCGGACGCCGCGCAGGCGGCACAGGCACAGACCGTCACCATCCCGGGGCGCAGCTCAGGGCAGAGATCATCGCCGATATCCCGCGAGGCGCTGGCCGCCGCGCGACCGGCTCAAGGCCACCGATCACGCGATCCGGGAGCGGCTCGCCAACCACCCTGATACGGCCCTCATCCTGTCGATGCCGGGGATGGGGGCCACGCTCACCGCCGAATTCATCGCGCTGGTCGGCCGCATCGACCGCTTCGACAGCGCCGACGCGCTGGCCGCCGCCGCAGGCCTCGCCCCGGTGCTGCGCCAGTCCGGCAAGACCAGCTTCCTGCGCCGCGCAGCCGGTGGCGACAAGGCCCTCAAGCGCGTCTTCTATCAGGCAGCCTTCACCTCTCTCGGACGACCCGACAGCCGCGCCTTCTACGACCGCAAGCGTGCGAGGGCAAACGCCACCACCAGGCCGTCATCGCCCTCGCAAGAAGACGCGTGAACGTGCTCTGGGCCATCCTGCACAAAAGGCAGCCCTTCCGCGAAAACTTCAAAATGGCCGCTTGACTGAAGCATTAGGCTGCCGCCTCAATGCCGCCAACTAGCATCTCAAGCGCGAGGCTACCGAGCCCGTCGACGCGGAGCCGGACGTTCAGGCCGTCCGTGCCGATGTCCACGCGCTCGACCAGAAGCGCGACGATGCGTGCCTGCTCAGCGGGAAAGAGTTCGTCCCACAGCGGATCGAGCTGCTGCAGTGCAGTCCGGGCGTCGGCTTCGCTGATATCGGCGGCATGGGCGCGCGCCGCCTTCCATGTCCCCGCCACGATCTCGGGCTGGCGGAACACGGCGCGTAGTTGATCAATGACGGCGGCCTCTATCTCCCCTGCTGACACGCGGCCGATGGGCAGGATCCAGCGCCATGCTTCAGGACTCTGGCTGACATAGTAGCGATAGAGCTTGTCGCCCTTCCGAGTATGTGTCGGTGAGAACGCGGCGCCATCGGGCCCGAACAGCAGCCCCTTCAGTAGCGCGGGCGTTTCTGGCGGGTCGGGCGGCGCGCTTGCGCGGGCTCTCCTGCAGGATCGTATGAACCTTGTCCCAAACCTCGCGGTCGATCATGGCGTCGTGCTCGCCCGGATAGCTTCACCCTTGTGGACCGCCTCGCCGATGTAGGCGCCGGTTACTGAGCATCCTGTAGATGTATTTCTTGTCGATCCGGTTGCCGCGCGGGTTGCGGATGCCGCGCGTGCCGACCTCTCGCGCCAGTTCCGTGCAGGAACCGATCTCAAGGAAACGGCGAAGATCCAACGCACGTGCGCAGCGGCTTCTTCGTCGACTACCAGCTTGCGGTTTCCACCCGTAGCCGTAGGCGGCACCCCGCCCATCCACATGCCCTTCTTCCGGCTGGCGGCGACCTTGTCGCGGATGCGCTCGGCGGTCACCTCGCGCTCGAACTGGGCGAAGGACAGCAGGATGTTCAGCGTCAGCCCGCCCCATGGACGTGGTCGTATTGAACGACTGCGTCACCGAGACGAAGGTCACCCCGTTCCGGTCAAACACCTCGACCAGCTTGGCGAAGTCAGCCAGCGAGCGGCTGAGCCTGTCGATCTTGTAAACCACCACCACATCGACCAGCCCGTCCTCGATATCCTCCAGCAGCCGTTCCAGGCCGGGCGTTCGAGCGTTCCACCCGAGATGCCACCGTCGTCATACTGATCGCGGACCCAGCACCCAGCCCTCGGAGCGCTGGCTGGCGATGTACGCCTCGCAGGCCTCACGCTGCGCGTGTAGCGAGTTGAACTCCTGCTCCAGCCCTTCCTCTGACGACTTGCGCGTGTAGACCGCGCAGCGCAGCTTGCGGACGACCTTCGATTTTTCGGGCGGCTTCGTCATGTCCGCCCCCTGTGGTTTTTGAGGCCGAAGAACACCCAGCCGTTCCAGCGCGTGCCGGTGATGGCGCGGGCGATTGCCGAGAGCGACCTGTAGGGCCGCCCTTGCCATTCGAAGCCGTCGGCGGTGACGGTGACGATCTGTTCGACGCCCTGCCACTCACGCAGCAGCCGCGTGCCGGTGATCGGGCGCTCACGATCTGCGCGGATGCCTGCGCTTCCTCTTGTCGCCGCCGTCCAGTTCCTCGCCCAGCCGCTCCAGCCGCCGAACGGTCTCCGGCTTCAGCCCGCCGTAGACCAGCTCCTGGATGCGGTAGGCCAGTCGGCTCTCAGGTAGCGGCGGTTGAAGGCGGCGGCTCGCTGTCGAACAGCTCGCGCCACTGTTGCTTCAGGTCGGCGTCGGCGTGGTCTTGAGCGCGGCCAGGCGCGCTGGGATGGGTCGGGCTTGTTCATGCATTTCTCCGGCAAGTTGGAGTTGCATGACGGCATGGTCGGCGGATAGTGTAGGCGAATTTCTCCAGTATTGTCAGGGTGTTCGCCTCGCTCTCCGCATCCGCAACCGAACCAGCCCAATCGGCCAGCAGGCGCAGAGTTCGGTGCGGCGCTCGGGGGGCGTCATCTGGTCGCTGGCAGTGGGTTCGAGCCCAGCCGCGGATATGTCGATGCGTTTCGCATGGGGGAAACGCTACCCGCGCACCCTCTGAAAACAACCGGAATCAATGGCTTATGGGAGTTCCGCGTAAGCCTGCGCAGAGGATGGGAACCGGCGGAGCCTCAGTGACGTATCGCCGGCGCGACCTGGGCATCAGTGTCTAGAACCAGCGCCGATCTCCAGAGCTGCGTTTTCATGAACACCGCCTCCTCGAAGCGATAGCTGGCCGTGCCGCGTTCCTGCTGCAATAGGCCGGCCCAGCAGAGCGGACGCAACACCTGGATGTAGAGCTGACCCATTACCTCGTCGTACCGCGGGAGAGGTCCCGTCTCGGGCTCGCCGAAGAACTCGCGGCGGAGGTGCGCGCCGGTGCGCCGTCCTCGGTCTCGACATTCAGCACGTTCAGGAAGGCGTCCCAGTTGCCAAGGATCGGCGCGTCGTCGAAACGCGACATGCTGGCATGGTTGATACGGAACAGGAAGAACGGGACGACCGTGCCGAAAATCCGGCCGGGATGGCCGGCCAGCGCCTGGCCTGCCTTGGTCAGGCGGAACTCGCCTTTGTAGTGTCGGCCGAGCTTCATAGCGATCATCAGGTCATGCAGCACGATGAGTGGGGCGAAGTCCGGCTCGGTTCAGCACCTTGTTGACGGCGAAGAGGTCCGCCTCGGTGTGGCCGGGCCAGTCGAACTCGGCCGCGGCCCAGTGCACGAAGACCCGCTTGAACGCCTTGGACGGCGTCAAGGGGATGCTACCGTGTTCGCCGATCCAGGCGCAGGTCTTCTTGATCCCGCGTACCAGCGGCGAGAACGCCAGCGACGGATCGGCATCGTCGATCTCCCGAAACGCGATCATGATCGCCGATCCTTGCGCGCCAGATCAGCCATGGCCTTGCTCAACAGATGCCGGGGGATGTTGACCAGGGCGAAGCGTTCCTTTCCCGGGGGGCGTCACTGTCCGATGCCTCGATCACCAGTTCGACGTGATCCTCGCTGGCGTGCAGCTCCACAATGATGTCGGCGTCCTTGAAGTCCACTTCATGACGGCGGCCGTTCCCGCCCCGGATGATGACGTGCGCCATGCTCAGATCTCCCGCGCAAACCAGCGGATCCTGCCGACGATGTGGATCTCGTCGGCGGTTCGCTCGTAGGGACCATATATCGGATTGTCGGAAATCACACGCATCGCGGGCGGATCGCTGTTCGGGATGTGCTCGAGCCGTTTGGCGACGAGCCCGATGCCGTCATGCAGCACGAAGATGCCGGGCGGCACCGGGGAGCGTCGCGAGAGATCGACGAGCACCGTGTCGCCGTCCTGCAGCGTGGGATGCATGCTGTCGCCCTCGACATGCAGGACCCGCAGCTGCGATGGGCTGGCCCCAAGCCCCTGTCGAATCCACGAGAGCCGGAAATGGTAGTTGCGTCCCTGGATGTGCTCCTCCTCGACCACGGCCCCGCCGCCCATCGAGGGCCGCGCCCCGGCATGCGCGATCGCCACGAAGGTCTCGTCGGGGTTCCCGATGAAGGGCGAGACACCTTCAACCTCGCCGATGCCGTGCAGGAGCCAGTCGAGATCGACCTTCAGCAGATCGGCGAGCGTTGCGAGCTTCTCGCGGCTGGGATGTGCCGAGCGACCGCGCAGGATGTCATAGACAAAGGAGCGGTTGACGCCGGCTTTCTCGGCGAGATGCGCCGGTGGGATGTCCAGTTGCCGGGCCCGCGCACGCAGGCGATCGGCGAGAGTATGATGCGCGGTCATGATGCTCCCAACGGCATGTGGATATGTATTGGACGAAACAGGATTGCCCGGAGGCTGTCAAGTGGATAGGAACAAAAGATGAACTTGCCGCCGGTGAAGGGATTGATGATGGGGCGTATCAGGAAGGCGTATTATACCCTCGATGAGCTCGTCGAGATCTGGCGGTTCCCGGATGCCGATCTGCGATATGTCGTGGAGAACGACCTCCTCGGGCTCTCCGTCCGGCTCGTCGGGCCGTGGATGGAAGTGGGCGAATACGATTCGGTGGACGAGGGCGTGTGGGTCGCGGTGCCGCTTGAACAGCGCCGCTATGACGGGCTGGTGGATCTGCACAAGCGCGACGCGATCGCGCTCCTGCGCGACGGCCGGGTCGAGGCGGCGCGCTTTGCCATACCGCCGAACGGCTATGCGGCGCTCCTGCGCGACGAGGCGAGCGTGGTCATCAGGCGGGCCGACATGCTGATCCGCTCCGAGGAGCGACACCGCTTCGAAGCGGAGGTGCTGCCCTCCCTGGTGGCGCCCGCCGAAGCCCCTATCGCGTTCGAAAGCTTTGTCTATCGCGGCCGGAGCTATCGCTTCACGGCCACCCAGGCCCGGGTTCTGGCCTCTCTCCACGAGGCGGCCCAGGCTGGTTGCGCGTGGCAGCGCGGCAAGGTGGCCCTGACCGCCGCGGGCTCGAACTCGCTGAAGATGGGCGATCTGTTCAAGCGCCGGCCCGAATGGCGTGACATCGTCGAACATGACGGCCGGGGCAGCTACCGTCTGGTCGCCGATCTCGTGCTCCGGCAGGCAGCCTGACGCCACCATCCTCCTGCGCCCATATCCGATCTGTCTTCGCCCGCCGATTCGGCGGGCTTCTTGATTCGCGGCGCGACGCGGTTCGGCGATTTCCGCCTGTGGTGCGGGGCAGACGGAACGGGAGACGCAGGGGAGACCGGGGGGCGACGCGTCTCCCCTCCGGGTCCTCCCCCATTGATCATGCGCGAGAAAAGAAATCGGCATTTGTCGCCAACGTGTCCGCCGACGTCCTACCCCGTCCTGTTGCACTCTCTTCTCGGCACAACGAGAGGAGCCACCGATGCTGCAGAGGCATTGCCTGAACCAGAAGGAGCTGGCCCGGCGCTGGGGGATCTCCCACCGGACGCTGGAACGCTGGCGCTACACCGGCCAGGGTCCGGCCTTTCTCAAGCTGGGCGGGCGCGTTCTCTACCGGCTCGCCGACATCGAAGCCTTCGAGCAGAGCCAGCTTCAGCGCGCTTTGAAGATCAGCCACACCGTCGCGCGCGCTGGCCACGCGCCCCGTCGGCTGACCGCGGACCCGGCGCGGGCCGCACGGGCATGCTGATGGTCGCGGCGATCCCAATCGGCACCCGCGTTGCGAGGCCGCGGCTCACCGATGTCGAGCTTTACGCCTGGATCGCGCAGGCCGAGGCTGGCGCCAGGATCGAGTACCACTGCGGCTTTCTCGGGATCGATGTCACGCCGGTGATTTCGACCTTGCCCGAGCCCGAACGCCGTCAGCTTGCCGATCTCGGTCAGGCCGCGTTGGGCGCCTTCGAGAAGGGCCTTGTCCACCTCGTTCAGGAGCGCGTCGGCCCCAACCGCTTTGCCTACATCGCCGTCGCCCGGCCCAGGCCCAGAGCCGCCGCCTCGCTCTCGGCGCTGCTCCTCGAAGAGCGCGCCGCGTGATGGCCCTGCCATTCCCTTCCAACGGAGACCCCGCCATGCCGCACCCCGATAATGCCCCGCATTTCAACGATCTGGAACGCCTCGCCCTCGGCGACATCGCGGCGCTGCCGCCCGAGATGCTGCTGGATCTGCAGACGACGGCGCTCGCCGAGACAGCCCGCGTGAAGCGGCTGCGCGACCGGCTCGAGGCCGGCATTGCACAGCGCTACGAGGCCGCCGCCGCGGCCGAGCGGACCGCTCAGGGGAAGACCAGCGGCACGGTGCGGGTCGAGGACGAGGGCGTCGTGATCGTTGCGGACCTGCCGAAGAAGGTTTCCTGGGATCAGGACCGGCTTGCCGCCATGGCCGAGCGGATCCGCGCCGCCGGCGACGATCCGACCGAGTATCTCGAGATCGCCTACCGCGTGTCCGAGCGGCGCTACGGCGCCTGGCCCGCGGCGATGCGCGAGGGCTTCGCGGACGCGCGCAGCGAGACCACCGGCAAACCCGTCTTCCGGCTCGAGGCTCGAGACCGGTGACGCGCGGCGGCGGGACGCCCGGTCGGCAACGCCGGGCAGGTTCCCCTTCGGCACCCGGTCACCCCCGCCGCCGCGCCCCTGAATTCACACCCCGGAGAACCCCATGGCCTTCCGCATCATCACCGCCGACGAACGGCTCTCGGCCGCCGAGAACAAGACCTCGCTCGCCATCTTCGGCCCGCCCGGCGTCGGCAAGACAACGCTCCTGAAATCCCTGCCCGCCGAGGAGACCGTCTGCCTCGATCTCGAGGCCGGCATGAAGTCGGTGCAGGACTGGCGCGGGGACTCGATCCCGGTGCGCAGCTTCACCGATTTCCGCGACCTCGCCGTGCTGATCGGCGGGCACGATCCGGCCCAGCATCCGAAGTCCTGGTACGGCGCCGAGTATCACGCCTGGCTGCAGCAGCAGTATCTCGGCACCGGCATCGAGGATTTCCTCGCGAGGAAGCGGATCGTCTTCGTCGACTCGATCACCGACCTGACGCGGCAGGCCATGGCCTATGCCCGCCAGCAGCCGGAGGCCTTCTCCGAGCGGACCGGCAAGCCGGATGTCCGCGGCGCCTACGGGCTCCTGGGCCGAGAGGTGATCCAGGCGCTGAAGCACCTGCAGCACGCCCGCGGCAAGACGGTGATCTTCGTCGGCGTGCTCGAGAAGGTCACCGACGCGTTCGGCGCGACGACCTGGCAGCCGCAGATGGAGGGGACCAAGGCCGGGCGCGAGCTGCCGGGCATCGTCGATCAGGTCGTCTCGATGCAGCTCTTCGGCCGCGACGCCAAGGGCGAGTGGACCCTCGACGAAACCTCCGCCGAGCGCCGGCCTCGTCTGCCGCTCCGGCAACCCCTGGGGCCTTCCCGCCAAGGATCGCTCCGGCCGCCTCGATGTGACCGAAGCGCCCGATCTCGGCGCGCTGATCGCGAAGATCGACGGCCGCGCGTCCGCCCACTCCGCCAACCCTTCCTGATCCAGACGCAAAGGACAGATCCATGAGCTACGATCTCAACGACGCCCAGCCGCAGATGGCCCCCATCGGCGAGCTTATCCCCGACGGCACCTTCGCCAAGGTCCGCCTGACCATGCGCCCCGGCGGCGTCGACGGCGCCACGCCGATGGACGCCAAGCTCCTGAAAACCTCGCAGTCGAGCGACGCGAAGATGCTGGACTGCGAGTTCACCATCCTCGAGGGCCCGCATGCCCGGCGCAAGTTCTGGCAGAACTTCACCGTCGCGGGCGGCAAGGTCGACGAGAAGGGCCAGTCGATCGGCTGGAAGATCTCGAAGTCCACCTTTCGGGCGATGGTCGACAGCGCTCTCGGGCTCGATCCCAGGGACGAAAGCCCCGACGCCAAGTCCAAGCGGGTGCTGCCCGGGCTCAAGCATCTCGACGGCATCGTCTTCGCCGCGCGGATCATGGTGGAGCCCGCCTCCAACCCGCAATACCGGGACCAGAACCGGATCGCGAACGTCGTTCTGCCCGACGACGCGAGCCATGCCGCGATCATGCGCGGCGAAACCGTGCCCGCGGAGCCCGTCAACGCCCCGCCGCGGAAAGCCGCGAGCGCGCCGGCGCCGGGCTGGCAGGCGCCCACGCCGGCATGGGGTGCGCAGCCGCAAGCCCCGGCGACGGCTCCGGCCTGGGGTGCACAGGCGCCCGCGCCGCAGCACACGCAGCAGCCGCCCGCCCAGCAGCCGCCCGCGTCCCCGCCGTCCGCGCAGGGCGGAGCGCCGGCGACCGGCATGCCCGCCTGGCTCAATGGGTGAGGCGCGGTCGGCAGCACGGCGGCGGAGGTCGAACCGGCCGTCGCCGCGACCCGAGGCCAGGCGCGATCCTGCCGGGCCGATGACCCCGGATCAATGGCAGGCGCATGTCACGCGCGAGGCGGCGCTGGAGATCGGACAATGGCTCGAGGCCCGAGGAAGACTGCACGCCCCCATCGCAAGCCTCAGCCTCGGCGACCTCGAAGCCATGGCCAGCAACGCGATCTCGCGCTGGATCGTGCTCCAGTCCGAAAAGCTCCAGAGGGCGGGTTGGCCGCCCGAGGACCCGATCGGGACCTTCTTGCTCGGATAGCGCTCTGCGCCGTCTGCGCCCGCGAGGCGCGCGGCTTCGGCTACTGCCACGGCCTCCGCTGGTCTGTTCGTCGCTGCGATCGATCCACCGGATCGACCGCTGGCCTGCGGCCACCGCTCCTCACCCCCTATCACCGCTTCTGCTCGCGCCGCTGTCAGGACGTGGGCAGCGCCATCGCCAAAAGGAACAACGGCATGATCGACAAGACCGCGCGCGAGGCGCAGGCAATCCGCGATGCACGGACGCCCTTTGCCGAAGCGCTCACCGACCTCGGGCTCATGGAGCCCTTCTTCCACCGCAGCGCCGAGGACATCGACCGGCTTATCGAGGCGGCCGTCACCGGCTACATCGACAGCATGCAGGACCAGGCCGCGCGCAAGGAGCGCACCGGCACCGTCCTGGATGACCCTCTGCCTTTCTAGTCGGAGGGAGAAATGACCAACGGTGAAATCTGGAGAACCGTCCCGAGCGTCCCCGACGTGCTGGCGAGCAGCGAGGGGCGCGTGATGCTCGCGCCCTATCGCGGTCCGATGCCCAAGGGCGGCGAACGATCCTACGGGGGCACGCCGACCTTCGGCGTGTGGAACAAGCAGGATGCCCGCTTCATCGTCGTGGTGCGCGGAACGACCTACAAGGTCGCGAGGCTCGTCGCGGAGGCATTCCACGGACCCGCGCCATTCGATCGCGCCGTCGTCATGCATCTTGACGAGAACGCCGCGAACAATCGCGCCGACAACTTCGCGTGGGGGACGCAGCGCGAGAACCTGAACGCGCCCGGTTTCCTCGAATACTGCCGCGGGAGGACCGGAGATCGTCATCCCGTCGCCGTCGGCAAGCGTCGGAGGGCACAGTCATGATCGACCTGAACGACGACACCGCGTCCTGCAGCTGGTCGCACCTGCTCGAGGCGGCCACCGAGAACGCCGTCACCGACTTCGAGATCGAGTTCTGCGACAGCCTCCGCGAGAAGCTCGCGCGGTTCGGCGACAGCGCCCGGCTGACGGACGCGCAGTTCCACAAGCTGACCTGCATCGCGCAGGCCGGCGGATTCTGGGAGCGCGAGCGATGATCGACCTCAACCATGGCTCGGGCTGTCTCTACGGCGCCGACGCGCCACGCCCGCCCATCGCGGAAGCCGTGTCCGCCGCCATCGACACGGCGCTGTCCGCGCGCCACCGCGCCGAGCGTCCGCGGACCTATGTCAGTTCCTCGGGTCTCGGCCGCGACTGCCTGCGCCAGATCCAGTACGACTTCCTCGCGGTGCCGAAGGACGATGGCCTGGAGTTCGCACCGCGCACGCTGCGCATCTTCGAGGCGGGCCACCGGGCCGAGGACATCGTCGCCGGCTGGTTCCGGATCGCCGGGTTCGACCTGCGCACCGAGCGTCCGGACGGCCGCCAGTTCGGGTTTGAGGCCCTCGGCGGGCGCTTCAAGGGCCATATCGACGGTTGCTTCGTCTCGGGCCCGGTCGCGATGGACTATCCCGCGCTCTGGGAGAACAAGGCGCTCGGCGCAGCCAGCTGGAAGGACGTGGTCAAGCGCGGCGTCAGCCTCGCGCGCCCCGTCTATGCCGCCCAGATCGCGCTCTATCAGGCCTACATGGACCTGCCGGCCCCGGCGCTCTTCACCGCGCTGAACCGCGACACGATGGAGCTGCACGCCGAGCTCGTGCCGTTCGACGCGCATCTCGCGCAGGAAATGTCGGACCGCGCCTTCGCCGTGGTGCGAGCCTCCGAGGCCGGGGAATGGCTGCCGCGGGCGGCGGCCGAGCCCACGGCGGTCCTCTGCCGGGGTGGCATGGCAGCCGGCAAGTGGCACGCGCCCTGCGCATGGGCTGAACGGTGCTGGGGAGAGCGGCGATGATCCCCGATGCCTATGAGCTCAAGCGGATCGTGCGCGCCCATCGCGAGCGGTTCTGGTGCTCCGATCTACTCGCAGCGGCGGAGTTCGCGCCGATCTATTTCTTCGACGATCAGGCGGCATTCGATGGCGACAGCGTCGACCGTGCGATGACCCGGGTGCTGACCGGTCCGCTTCGGCTGCCGCATCCCTCCGTGATCTTCGAGGTGCGCGAGCAGCGCGCGTCTCCCTCGGGCCTGATCGTCTGCGCCCGTGCCGACGGTGACATCGTCGAGGCCACGTTCCTCATGCGCAAGCGGGCGCCGCGCGGCTGGACGGATTGCCTGGTGCGGATCTGGATGCATCCGGACGGCAAGGCGGAGATCGAGGGCAACCCGGCCGAGCGGAGCGACGAGATGGTCCGTGGCCACGGCGAAGTCGCCGCCGGCATCGTCTGGCGAGCGCTGACCATCCTCGGCGCGTCCCCGGAAATCCGCGACCGCAAGGTGTCGCTCGCGAAGCGGTCCCGCCTGTCCCGCGAGGGCGTGCGCGGTTGGGTCTGGCGCCAGGTCGCCTTCGATCCGGCCCGCTTGCGCGCCGCAACGCCGCCGCAGGGCGGCACTCACGCCAGCCCGCGCTGGCACATCCGCCGCGGTCACTGGCGGCAGCTCGCCGACGGGCGCCGGGTCTTCGTCCGTCCGTGCGAGGTGGGCGATCCGACCCGCGGCGGGATCGTCAAGGATTACGCAGTGGAGATGCCCCAGCCATGACCGAGTTCACACCATCCGCCACGCAGGCCGCCGCGATCCGCCAGATCAAGGAGTGGTTCGAGACCCGAACCGAGCAGCAGCAGGTATTCCGCCTCTTCGGCTATGCCGGGTCCGGCAAGACCACCGTGCTGAAGTTCGCGCTCGACGAACTCGGGCTCTCGCCCCACCGCAGCGCGAAGGACGGCCGCTGCGTGCCCGGCGTCGTCACCGCCACCTTCACCGGCAAGGCCGCGCTGGTGCTGACCCGCAAGGGCACGCCGGCGCGTACCATTCACAGCCTGATCTACTCGGTGATCGAGTCGACCGAGGAGGAAATCGAGGAGGCTGCCCGCAAGATTGCAATGGCCGAACGCGACGCGCGTCGTCTCACCGGGTTCGCGCGCACCACGGCCGATGCCGCGATCGAGGCGATGCGCCAGGGGCTCTCGGCCATGAAGTACCCGCGCTTCGCGCTGAACCCGCAGAGCGACGCGGCGGACGCCCGACTGATCGTGCTCGACGAGGTGTCGATGGTCGGCGAGGAGATGGCGCGCGACCTGATGAGCTTCGGCAAGCCGATTCTCGTGCTCGGCGATCCCGGCCAGCTGCCGCCGATCCGGGGCGAAGGCGCCTTCACCCGCGACGAGCCGGACGTGATGCTGACCGAGATCCACCGCCAGGCGGCCGAGAGCGCGATCATCCGCCTCGCCACCATGGCGCGCGAGGGCCGGCCCATCGGCTTCGGCGCCTACGACGATCATGTCGCCAAGCTCCGCAAGGGCGACATCACGCCGGAACAGGCCCTCCGCGGCGGCCAGCTGATCTGCGGGCTGAACGCTACGCGGCTGCAGATCAACAACGCCATGCGTGCGGCGGCCGGTCTCGGCGGGACCTGGCTGCCTACGGGACCGGCCGAGAAGATCATCTGCCTGAAGAACCAGAACGATCTCGGGCTGATCAACGGGATGTTCGTGACGCTCGAGGACATCGTCGACGAAGGTAGTCTCTACTTCTCCGCCGTCGTCCATGACGAGGACGGGCGCCACATCGGCGAGCCCTATGAGGACGGGCGCCCGGGCCGGCTGCACATCTACAAGGGGCATTTCGAGGACCATGTCGCCTACGACAACAAGCGCCATGACCGCGACTACAAGGAGAAGCGCCTGCTGACCGAGGCGACCTTCGGCTGGGCGATCACTGCCCACAAGGCGCAGGGCTCGCAGTGGGAGAACGTGATCGTCTGGGACGACGGGCTGGGCCGCAGCGAGATCGACCGGCGCCGCTGGCTCTACACCGCGATCACCCGGGCCGAGCGCGGTCTCGTCCTTCTGGCCTGAGGGGCGCGATGATCGACCTCAACGACATCGCGGTCCCGAAGACCCGACACGATCTCGCGGTTGTGAAGGAGCGGCTGGCCTGCACGGCCGCCGACTGGCTGCCGGGGCTCTTTCCCGAGGCCCGGCTTGCACGAGACCGTCGATCCTTGCGCTGCGCCGACCTCTCCGGGCGCCCGCCGCGCAAGGAGGGCTCCTGCACCATCCATCTCGATGGACCCTATGCCGGCTGGGGCTTCGATTACGCCACTGGCGAGCGGGCCGGTCCCATCGTGCAGCGCGACAAACAGGATGAGAATCCAGCGTCAATCAGGAAGAGAACGCGGGGTTGGGGGCTCGCAGGGAGGGCGCAGCCCGACCGGAGAGGTCCCAACCCCGCGTTGCGCCCGGAATGGGTGGGTCTGGCGGTCGTGGCCGGCTCGGATAGGGGACGATTTTTCCGTTTTGGGGGATCGTTCATGCCGGGCCGTCATGTCACCGATCAACAGATGAGGCTCTTCATGACGCTCAGACAGACCCATTCCGTACCCGTCGCGGCCGCAAAGGCGGGGATCAGCCAGGCGACCGGTTATCGGCTGCAGGCCGACCCGACGCTTCCGTCGCAGAAGAAGGCCCCGCGCGGCCGGCGCCGCCCGGACCCTCTGGCCGGTATCTTCGACGTGGAGGTGGTGCCGATGCTGCAGTCCTCCCCCGGTCTCCGGCCGGTCGCGGTTTATGAGGAACTCCTGCGCCGGCATCCGGACCTGGGCCCCGGCATCCGGCGCACGCTGGAGCGGCGGATCCGCGTTTGGCGGGCCGAACATGGCCCCGAACAGGAGGTGATCTTCCGGCAGACCCATGTGCCGGGCAAGATGGGCCTGTCGGATTTCACCGCCATGGGCAAGCTGGGCGTGACTGTGGCAGGCCAAGCGCTGGATCACCGGCTGTATCACTTCCGGCTGGCCTATTCCGGCTTCGAGCACGCCCATGTCGTGCTGGGCGGTGAAAGCTATGTGGCGCTGGCCGAAGGATTGCAGAACGCCCTCTGGGCCCTGGGAGGTGTACCGCAGGAACACAGGACCGACAGCCTGTCGGCGGCATTCAAGAACCTGGACCGATCCGCCCAGGCCGATCTCACCGACCGTGTCGACGCCCTGTGCCGCCATTACGGCATGACCCCGTCGCGCAACAACAAGGGTATCGCGCATGAGAACGGCGCCGTCGAAGGCCCCCATGGCCATCTGAAGCGCGCCATCGAGGACGCGCTGATCATGCGCGGCTCGCGCGACTTCGAGGATCTGAAGGCCTATCGCGGCTTCATCGACGAGATCGTCGGCCGGCTCAACGCCCGCAATGCCAAACGCATCGACACCGAACGGGCCAGCCTCAAACCGTTGCCCGTCCGGCGGACGACGGATTTCGAGGAGGTCGCGGTGCGCGTCACCTCGTCGGGCGGATTCCTGTTGCGCAAGGTTTTCTACACCGTGCCGTCCCGACTGATCGGTCATCGCCTTCGGGTCCGGCTCCACGATGATCGGCTGGAGCTGTTTCTTGGCGCCACCGCCCTGGCAACACTGCCGCGCGGACGGGCATCGAGCAGCGGAAGCCACGGTCACGTGGTCAACTATCGCCATGTCATCCATTCCCTGCGCAGGAAGCCCATGGCGCTGATGGGGCTCGTCTATCGGGAGCAGTTGTTTCCGCGCCGGGCCTTCGCTGACATGTTCGCGGCCCTGCTGGAACAGACCGACGACAAGACGGCCTGCCGCGTGACGGTCGATCTTCTGGCGCTGGCCAATGACCGTAGCTGCGAAGCCGAACTGGCCGCCCAGCTCGAAGAGGATCTTCGCCAGCAACGACTGCCCGACATCCCGGCCCTGCGCGCGCTCTTCGCCCCGTCGCCCGACAGTCTGCCCGGGGTCGAGGTGCAACTGGCCGAGCTGTCATCCTACGACCTGCTGCTGAGCAATGCCGGCAAGGGGGCCGCGGCATGACATCGCCAGATATCGACGCCGCCCGCCTCACCCTTGCCCTGAACGAGCTGCGCCTGCCCGCCATCAAGGCGCTCTGGCCGGGCTTTGCCGAACAGGCCGACAAGGAAGGCTGGTCCGCTGCCCGCCTGCTCAGCGCCCTGGTGGAACACGAACTCGCCGAACGCGATCGGCGGCGTATCGAACGTCATCTCGCCCAGGCCCGGCTGCTGCCCGGAAAGACCCTCGAGAGCTTCGACTTCGCCGCCGTCCCCATGCTGTCCAGGGCCCATGTCAGCGCCATCACCGCCGGGGACAGCTGGATTGGCAAGGGCAACAACATCCTGCTGTTCGGCCCGCCAGGGGTGGGCAAGTCGCACCTCGGCTCCGCCATCGGCCTGACGCTCGTCCAGAACGGCTATCGCGTCCTGTTCAGCCGCCACCACCGATCTGGTCCAGAAGCTCCAACTGGCGCGTCGCGATCTCGTCCTCGAAAGCGCCATCGCAAAGCTCGACAAGTTCCACCTGCTGATCCTCGACGACATCACCTACGTCACCAAGGATCAGGCCGAGACCAGCGTGCTGTTCGAACTGATCAGCGGCACGATACGAACGGCGCTCCATGCTGATCACGGCCAACCAGCCCTTCGGCGCCTGGAACACGATCTTCCCCGACCCGGCCATGACACTCGCGGCCGTCGACAGGCTGGTTCACCACGCGACCATCTTCGAGATGAATGTTGAAAGCTACCGCCGCAAGACGGCGGAAAAAGCCAAGGGCCCGGGGCGTCCGCCGCAGAAAGCGTCACCGCCAGACATGAACGCAGATTGACGCTCCGCGAAAATCGCCAGCGACAAACACCTTGCCCGCGACTGCCCAACCCGTCATCTTCGACACCGTCGCGACCAAGGATTCTCATCCTGATTGACGCGCTCTTCTCACCCAGATTGTCGCGCTACACCCATCGACCTGATCGCGCAGGCGACCGGTCTCTGCGACGGTGCGCTCTTCGACGAGGCGGCACGGCTTGCGGGGGTAGACCATCCCGCGCCGCGGCCCGTGCCGGCGTCGCCCATGCGCGCGCGCCCGGATCACTCGGCCGAGATTGCGCGCCTTGTCAGCGGGGCCGTGCCGATCGCAGGCACGCCGGGCGAGACCTATCTGCAGGCTCGCGGACTGTCGGATCCCGGCTCGCCCGACCTGCTGTTCCACCCCGATCTCCCGGACTTCGACAGTTGCCGCGGCTGGCCCGGCCTGATCGCGATCCTGCGGCTGCCGGACGGGGAGCGTGCGCCGGGCATACACCGCACCTTCCTGCTCGACGACGGCAGCGCCAAGGCGCCCCCGGGCAAGAAGATGCTCGGCAGCGTGAAGGATGCCGTGGTCCGGCTGTTCCCGATGCTCGAGGACGGCCACATCGGCATCGCCGAAGGGATCGAGACCGCGCTCGCCGCGCACCGCGCTCTTCGGCACACCGGTCTGGGCGGCGCTGTCGGCCGACGGTCTGGCGCGCTTCCAGTGGCCGAGGATACCCGGCGCGTCACCATCTATGCCGATGTCGGA
>JAEPEX010000047.1_pt1 | contig 18204 bp, 19 predicted proteins | sample 9130951 | NCBI WGS metagenome assembly JAEPEX01 (sample SAMN17228542, study PRJNA684324) | microbial mat metagenome | biome: saline marsh[ENVO:00000054]; feature: microbial feature [ENVO:01000007], biofilm[ENVO:00002034], sulphate-reducing...; material: estuarine water [ENVO:01000301]|estuarine... | reverse complement strand
CGGGAGTCCGGTATACGCCTACTCCGCGAACCTCGTCTCGCCCTTCGCGTTGAACGCATCCACTACCTACTACTTGTCGATCGTCAACAACACCGCGAGTACCGACCCCTGGAGTTGGTCGCAACTGAACGGCACCGTGGACAACAGACGCTGGCATCGGGCAGGGGCGTGAGCGCCACCGACGAATGGAGCGAGACAACCAGTGATCTCGCGTTCGTTCTGACCGACCAAGAGGTCCCGGTGCCGGCGCCGTTGGCGCTGATCGCCATCGGTGGGCTGGCCTTGGCCATGATCCGGCGGCGTCGCGGGTCCGCAACCACCGAGGCGTAGGTCGCTGATCGGCGGTTGGTCCAGCGCGTTGTGGCGTTGGGGATTACGGTGACACTTTATCATTTACACAATTTACACAGGCACAATCGTTGGCATTGCCTGTTGCACCCGCTGAGCTATGGTAGCGTCCAACGAGTCCGCCAGCCCGACGCCAAACTGCGGCCGGCGCTTCGCGCGTAGCCGCAGTTTGCCGCGGGCTGCGGTGAACGTTAGATTAAAACGCTATCGCGTTGGAAGAGACCACACCCGAGACAAAGCAGCACCGGCGCTGAAATAAACAATAAACAAGAAAAAGAATAAGCACACGCAATGGCATCGCCATTCCTTTCCTCTCCAACTCCCCATCACAGAGCGGGGACACACCACTCCGGCTCCAAGCAGAGACCGACGTTCGAAGTCGCCGACATCCTGCGCGCGCATTTGCCCGACTCCCTGCACGAGCACTCCCATCCGCTGCACGTGCACAAGGTACTCAGTGCCATCCAAAACTGCCGCACCGCGGCGCTGGGCGGGCACATCGACTACTGCACTGACTGCGGCACCCTTTACAACAGCTACAACTCCTGTCGCGACCGCCACTGCCCGAAATGTCAAAGGGCTGGAGAAAGCGCGCTGGATCGAAGCGCGCAAAGACGAACTGCTGCCGTGCCTATTTTCATACCGTCTTCACGCTGCCGCATGCGATCAACGACTGGGTGGGGTGGAACGACAAACTGATTTACGAACTGCTGTTCGCCAGCGCAACGGACACCCTGCAAGCCTTTGCGCTCGTCATTGGAACGGAACGCTCGGCATCACCGCCGTGCTGCACACCCTGGGGCCAGACGATGGAGCGCCACATCCATCTGCACTGCATCGTCCCAGGCGGAGCTTTAACGTTCGATGGCGAACAGTTCAAACCCTGCCCGCATCGTGACTGGTTATTCCCGGTCAAAGCGCTGTCCAAGGTCTTCCGCGGAAACTACCTCGAGCGCCTGGAGCACGCGCATACCACAGGCGAGCTGAAGACACCCGCCGGGCACGCACTTCGCCGCGTTGCGCAAGGCACTGCGCGAGCACGACTGGGTGGTCTACGCCAAACCCCCGTTCGGCGGACCGCAAACAGATCATCGACTACCTCGGGCGATACACCCACCGCATTGCCATCAGCAACCACCGCATCCTCAATCTTGCCGACGGCAAAGTCACCTTCACCTGGAAAGACTATAAAGACGGCGCCAAGACCAAGAGTGATGACCGCTGGACGCCAACGAATTCATCCGGCGGTTCACGCTGCACATCCTGCCGCCGCGCTTCACCCGCATCCGCCACTACGGACTGCTCGCCTGCGGACACCGCGCGACCAAGCTCAATCGTGCCAAAGCGCTGCTTGGCCTAGCGCCGGTGACGACGACCAAAGTGCGCGAGCCCTACGACGTCTTGCTGCAACGCCTGACCGGCAAAGACATCCACGTCTGCCCGAGCTGCGGCGGACGGCTACGACGTCAGCGCGACCTTGCGCCCACCATTGGACCCGCTCGCGGCCAAGACCCGCCGCTTGCGTGCGAGGCGGCCTGATGCACATCTCCTCCACTCGATCCGCATCGGCTCGGGACAGTGCTGCTATGTTGCGACGCGACCGCGGTGAGCGAAAAACCGTTGTGCTCCATGCGAAATCGCTGCGCCCGCGGGACCGAGCGCGCGCAACGGAGCCTTGCTCGTGCAACTGCGCCAACATCAGCGGGAGTTTCCAGGCCCCACCCAGGGCTTGACTGTTGTAGAATCCACATCGCGGTTCGCTGAGACGGACACCGAAGCGAACCAAAAAATGTTTTAATCTAACAGGGCGTTGAACCTGCCGAGCCCGCGCCGGTCGGGCACCGCGGCGCTTCGCGCTCGCGGCCCGACCGGCGCGGGCTCGGCAGGTTAACTAAACGTTTTAACTAAACGTTAGCGCAATCAAGGGTCAGTAAAAGCAAGTCGAGCCCACAATCATGATAAAGAAGTATATGTATGAGGCACGTATATGATTGAACGCATCACAGCCAATCCAAAATACTTGGCGGAAAACCGATAGTACAAGGAACAAGGTTATCCGTGGAGTTTATCCTAGAATTGTTAGCCTCAGATGTTTCTGAAGCGGAGATTCTTGAGGATTATACCCATCTAACAAGAGAAGATATTCATGCTTGCCTAAAGTACGCTGCCCGCTCTTGTCGGAACGAAATATATGTTGAACTTGATCCTGTTTCAGCATGAAGCTTAGCCAAGCTTGTTTTCTCACAGATGAAAATATTTCGAAAGTCGTAGCACACCTTCGGCGAATCGGACTCGATGTTCTCGATACGAAGGAGCAGCGATGGCAGGGAGTTGAAGATGAAGAGCTGTTGAACAGAGCATATCAGGAGAAGCGATATGTTCTCACGCATGACTCAGATTTTGGAACATTAGCAATCAATCAAGGAAAACCATGCTACGGGATTCTATATTTACGATTAAATAATTTGAAATCTAGTAATGTGATAAAGGCTTGCGAAAACCTGTTTCAGCGAGATATTGAAATCCACCCCTATACTATTTGGGTGATCGAAGACGCTCGAATACGAATTCGTTTTCTAACGGATAAAGAACAGTAAAGTATTTGGAAGGAGCGTTGTGTCAATCGTCAACAAAAATGCGCCAACGAATAAGGTTAGATCGCGCGAGCGCAGCGAGCCGCGATCTAACCGTTTGTCGGACGAGCCCGGTTGAGCGAGCCAGGGAGGTGGGTATAGAAAATGACTTTTGTGGAGCCGGGGGCGTAGCAGGCCTGGGGGATATCCGAGCCTGTTGCGCCCTCGGCTTTTGCTCGCCATTGCGGCAAGCGAGGTGCTGAAGAGGCATTTTCAGGTCAATTTTACCCGAATTTGAGGCGAGCGCACCTCTCGGCCGGCGGACGCCGAAATTTTGAACGGGTTGCGCTAGTGCTTGCGGTTACATCGCCAAGATCCCCTGGCCGTCGAGGCTCGGGTCAGGCATCGGCTTTGGCAGCTGTGGGGCGATGCGTGTTCGCACGATGTGCATCTCAGCTGCACAACACGGGCAGCGCATGCGTGGGCGCTTGCTCACCTTGGCCAGCGCCTTTTTGATCTCGATGCCGAACAGAAATTGCAGCAGGGTAATCGAGCGTTTGCTGTTGGGATGCAGAAAGCCGAAGTTACGCGTACGGCGAAAGCCCTTGGGCAAGACATGCTGGAGGCTCAGAGCAAGGAACTGTGCGCCCGGTCAGGTACGGTACTCGAACCGCTGCTTCTTGGCGTGGCGATAGCGGAAAGTCACTTGGCCGTTCTCACAGGCGATGATGTCCTTCTCCTGGATGACACCGCGATACAGATAGCGCCCGAGATACACCAGGGCCTTCTCGCCATGACCGACCCACTTGCAGTGCACGACCCACTTGCTGGGAACGCGCTGCGGCAACCACAGCCCTGCATCGGTGATGGCCGCGAGCAGCTTGCCGCGGAAGACTTTTGCCAGCGCCTTGTGGTTAAACAGGTAGCCGCGTTTGTTTTTGGCCTTCTTGGTGCGCCACACCCGCTTGTCCTTATGGATGGCGCCTGCCGGCATCACTCAGTGTACATGGGGATGAAAATCGCCTGAGCGTGCGTGCGTATGCAGGACCGCGATGGCCCCGGCCTCGCCTTGCAATTGGGGATCGTTTTTCGTCAAGGTGCTGACCGTCTCCCAGCTGCTACGGATCATCGCATCATAAAGCGTGCGTTGGTTTGCCCAGACCAGTGGACGCAGCGCTGTGGGCAGGGTGAAGGTGATCAGGAAGTCGGTGGTTGGCACCTGCCGGGCAAGCTGGCGTTCAATCCCTTGCTGGCCCTCGTGGTGTTGGCAGTGGGGGCACGGGCGATGGCCGCATGAATGCGGTACCAACTCGTTGTGATCGCACGACTCACATTGGGCCAGCATCATCGGACTGGCCGAGGTACGACAGGTCTTCATCGCCTCCAGCGCCTGCTGTTGGCTGGGCAGGATCGAACCGCCATACTGATCCAGATACTCGGCTTGGAAGTCGGTGATGATGGAGGATAGGAGGATCATGTGCGCATCCCCCACTGGATCGAGAAGCTGCTCATCAAGGCGTTGATCGCCTGCTCCGCAGTGCGCTTGGTTTCGGTGGTCAGGTGCGTGTAACGGGCGGTGGTCAAGATCGAATGGTGACCGAGGATCTTTTGTACCTCGAGAAGATCAACCCCAGCTTTGATCAAATCTGTGGCATCGCTGTGGCGCAGGCTATGCGGCGTGATCTTTTTTTATCCCACACGACGCAACCACTTGACGCAATGCGCTCTGCACGCCAGCCGGTGCCAGTGGTGCGGATGCCGAAGCGGCCCCCTTCAGGCCGGCCTTGCGGTTGGGAAACAGAAGCTGCGCATGGCGATGCACTCGCCAGAATGGGCGCAACAGCACCAGCGTCGCTTCAGACAGCGGCACCAGACGCTCTTTGTTGCCCTTGGCGTTGCGAATGTGTACCCGGCGACGGGCGGCATCGATATCAGCTACTGTCAGGCGCAATCCCTCGCCCAAGCGCAGCCCTAGACTATAGCGGGTGAAGAACAACACCCGGTAGCTGAGCACCCGCGTGGACTGAACCAGCAGCCCAAGCTCCTCGACTGTCACACTGTCCGGTAGGCGCTGGCCCCGCGGTGGCTTGATCAGGTCAAGCTCTACCCACGGCTTGTGCAGCACGTGAGTGGAGAAGAACTTCAGGCCGTACAGGTCGAGCTTCAACGCGCTCCAGGAGTGCGTCTCCAGCAACTCGCTGAAGTAGTCGGTCAGCTGCTCGGCGGACAGGTCCTCGAGCGAATGATCGAACCGTGCTGCGATGCGCCGGACCCCAGGCGCATACGCCTCGATCGTCTTCGGACGCAAGCCCTCGAGCCGAAGATGCTTTTCCAAAGATGCCTAGAGATGCTTGAAATCAGACGCGGAAGGTGATGCTATATCAGTGTAACCTCATGATTCTGAGTGAAATGCCCCCGTGTTGGCGCAGCAGTTCCAAGTTTGAAAAATTTTACTGATGTATTCAGTTGGTTATGGATTCACCTATGAATTTTCATCAAATATCTAATACATTGAATTGAAAGAGAATTTACCTTTCAAACTTGGAACTGCTGGTGTTGGCGCGGGCGTGAGATTACATTTTAGTTTCCAAGGGGCTGTTGCCGCGAACTTCTCCGCGTAGCGGCTCCGTCCAACAAAACAAGTCAAGTTTTTTCAAGCCCCTGCTGCTGGCTCAGCACGCGTATCCGTCAATCCCCAAGCTCATCCACCGGACTGTTGACCGGCAGCACACCCGGCCGGTTCATCACATGGGTATAGATCATCGTGGTCGACACATCCGCATGACCCAGAAGCTCTTGCACGGTGCGGATGTCGTAACCCGCCTCCAACAGATGGGTCGCGAACGAGTGCCTCAAGGCGTGGGTGTTGACGGATTTCGGGATGCCCGCCGCACGTCCCGCGGCACCGACCTTGCGCTGAAGACTCGACTCGTGCAGATGATGACGCCGAACCTGTCCCGACTTGGGATCGGTCGATAGCGTCGAACTCGGGAACACGTACTGCCAGATCCACTCGCGTGGTGCGTTGGGCGCCTTGCGAGCCAGGGCATCAGGCAGAAACACGGCTCCCGCTCCGCTGGCCAAGTCTTCTTGGTGCTGCGCCTTGACGCTCAACAAATGCTGCTCGAGCGGCTCGCGACATCGTTGCGGCAGGGGCACCACGCGGTCCTTGCCTCCCTTGGCATTGCGGACCACAATCAAGCCGTTGCCAAAATCCACATCTAGCACGCGTAGCCGTACACACTCCATCAGCCGCATTCCAGTTCCATACATCAGCTCCGTCATCAAGCGATAAACTCCATCCAATTCCTTGAGCACAACCGCGATCTCTTGGCGGGTAAGGACCACAGGCAACCGTGCCGGGCGCTTCGCGCGCCGAAAGTCGATGTCATCGAGCGGACGCCTGAGCACCTCCTTGAATAAAAATGCCACCGCATTGAACGCCAGATTCTGCGTGCTCGCCGCCACATTGCGTTCCACGGCCAGGTTGGTGAGGAAACGTTGTACATCGGCGGGTCCGAGGTCAGCAGGGATTTTGCCGTCGCACGCAGCGAGGAATCGACGACACCAATCCACGTAGCTCTGTTCGGTACGGATCGAGTAGTGTCTGGTCCGCAACACTCGAGCGAGGTCCGCCAACAGCGGAAACTCCTTGGACGAGCGCGCGAAGCGCAATCCGGTGAGCCCTTTGACCAGCTCTTCCGGAGACTGCTCGCGCGCAATCGTCGGATGCGCTTGCGACAACTCCTCGCCCGCCAGCTTCCACCAATCCCAATCCACCAATTTCCCGCCTGGGACTTGCGCCAGATCAACCACGAGCAATTGCACCGCCTCTACCATTTGGCGGAACTGCCAAGCATCGAGCTTGCGCTGCGCCGACGTTTGACGCAGCCAACCCTCAATATCGTCAAGTGTCAGCTGCGACAATTTCTCAACTGGCATAGTATCGAGAAACGCCTTTGCGTGACGAATGTACCAGGGCCGAGCTTTCTCGGCCACGTGATTGCGAAGCAGAAGATCGGCATAACGGTCCCAGCCGCTTGGTTTGCCGTTTTCGTTTCGCATCCTAGACAAACTGGCTTTGGGGTTGCGGGTGGATGCGAGTTGACATAGTAGGATATTTTTGCGTTAGACTGCAGGAAGTCTAGCAGATTTAACATAGTCTGAAGTCTAATGAACGTTGGACTAAATAAATAATCCCCCACCATCAAAGCACGCCAACGCATCAACCGACTGAAGGATGCATCACCATGGGCACGCGGGATCGCCCCCTTCCGCGCCCGCTCTCACGGGAACTGGCTATACTATAACCATGTGCAGTCCAGCCATCACCGCCGAAATCCGCCGCGAGTTCCCCGTCGAATATGCTCCACCGCCATTCGAACTGGCCGATGTGGTGCGCATGCATGGCGCCGCCTACCGCGCCGAGTACCATCCGAGCTTCGAGCAAGGCCGCGCCCTGCACGCCATCGAGACCTGCCGCACCACCGCGCTCGGCGGCCATGTCGATCAATGCGACCACTGCGGGCATGTGGAGATCAGCTACAACTCCTGCCGCAACCGCCACTGCCCCAAATGCCGCGCCTCCCAACGCGCCGCCTGGGTCGATGACCGCGAGCTGGAGCTGTTGCCCATCCAGTACTTCCACCTCGTCTTCACCCTGCCCGAAGACCTCAACCGCCTAGCGCAGTACTGCGATGCCGAGGTCTACGCCATCCTCATGCGCAGTGCCGCTGAAACCCTGCAGACCTTTGCCCACAAACTCTGGGACGCCGACCTTGGCATTGTCAGCGTGCTGCACACCTGGGGCCAGACCTTACAGCTGCACCCGCATGTGCATTGCCTCGTCACCGGCGGCGCATTGAAACGCGATGGCAGCGGTTTTGTGCAAGCGCCGAACAACTTCCTGTTCCCGGTCCGCGCCCTCTCGCCGGTCTTCCGAGCCATCTTCCTACGCGAACTCGAAGCCCTGCGCGCCGCCGGCAAGCTCAGCCACTGCCCGCCCGAACTGCACGACGAGGCCGACTGGAAGCAACTGCTGATCCGCCTGCACCGCCACGCCTGGGTCGTGTATGCCGAAGCCCCGTTCGACAGCCCCCAGCACCTCATCCGCTACCTCGGGCGCTATGTGAATCGCATCGCCATCGCCAACTACCGCATCCTCGCCGTCGATGCCGACGGCGTCGTCTTCCGCTACCGCGACAACCGCGTCAAAGACCCCGAGAGCCCCGAGGCGCAGAAAACCATGCGCCTGTCCGGGCCGGAATTCATCCGCAGATTCCTGCAACACGTCCTGCCGCCCGGCTTCCACCAAATCCGCTACTACGGTCTGCTCGGCGGCAGTCGGCGCAAGGCCAACCTCACCGCCTGCCGCGCCCTGCTCGGCCTCGACCAGCCTGAGGCGCCCTACATCGCCGACCTCGAGGGCTTCCTCAGCAAACAAGCCATCGACCCGAGCCTCTGCCCGAATTGCGGCAAGGGCCACCTACGCCAAGTCTTCCAGATCCTCTCTTTCCACGACCCACCGGCCGAATACGCTGCCGCAGCCTGAATGCCAGTCCCGCGCCCCATTGACTTCGAGACGCCCGCCACCGTCGGGGAAGCCAGCCCTGCGCCCAGGGTTGTCGGAGCGCTGATAGACCACCCCGAACAGGGAAAAAGGTGCCGCAATCGATTCCAACATCCCGATCGTCGCATGCTCGAATCCCTGCAAATCCCCCAAATGCCGCCCGCGCCGTCTATGAAAACCCGATGCAAGGTATTGACAGCGCCTCCGATGCTGGAGAAAAATCCATAGCCAACGCGACGCCAGCGTCAGTCGTCCAACAAATGCATCAGCCGGACGCCCGCGGTTCGTCGTAATTTGCAATTTCAGTGTATGACGCGAGCACAATCGTGGCGGCTCGTCTTATGCGAGACAGCGCGGGCGCCGGCTATGCATAACGTTAGATTAAAACGCTATCGCGTTGGAAGAGACCACACCCGAGACAAAGCAGCACCGGCGCTGAAATAAACAATCAACAAGAAAAAGAATAAGCACACGCAATGGCATCGCCATTCCTTTCCTCTCCAACTCCCCATCACAGAGCGGGACACACGCACTCCGGCTCCAAGCAGAGACCGACGTTCGAAGTCGCCGACATCCTGCGCGCGCATTTGCCCGACTCCCTGCACGAGCACTCCCATCCGCTGCACGTGCACAAGGTACTCAGTGCCATCCAAAACTGCCGCACCGCGGCGCTGGGCGGGCACATCGACTACTGCACTGACTGCGGCACCCTTTACAACAGCTACAACTCCTGTCGCGACCGCCACTGCCCGAAATGTCAAGGGCTGGAGAAAGCGCGCTGGATCGAAGCGCGCAAAGACGAACTGCTGCCGGTGCCCTATTTTCATACCGTCTTCACGCTGCCGCATGCGATCAACGACTGGGTGGGGTGGAACGACAAACTGATTTACGACCTGCTGTTCGCCAGCGCAACGGACACCCTGCAAGCCTTTGCCGCTCGTCATTGGAACGGAACCCTCGGCATCACCGCCGTGCTGCACACCTGGGGCCAGACGATGGAGCGCCACATCCATCTGCACTGCATCGTCCCAGGCGGAGCTTTAACGTTCGATGGCGAACAGTTCAAACCCTGCCCGCATCGTGACTGGTTATTCCCGGTCAAAGCGCTGTCCAAGGTCTTCCGCGGAAACTACCTCGAGCGCCTGGAGCACGCGCATACCACAGGCGAGCTGAAGACACCGCCGGGCACGCACTTCGCCGCGTTGCGCAAGGCACTGCGCGAGCACGACTGGGTGGTCTACGCCAAACCCCCGTTCGGCGGACCGCAACAGATCATCGACTACCTCGGGCGATACACCCACCGCATTGCCATCAGCAACCACCGCATCCTCAATCTTGCCGACGGCAAAGTCACCTTCACCTGGAAAGACTATAAAGACGGCGCCAAGACCAAAGTGATGACGCTGGACGCCAACGAATTTATCCGGCGGTTCACGCTGCACATCCTGCCGCCGCGCTTCACCCGCATCCGCCACTACGGACTGCTCGCCTGCGGACACCGCGCGACCAAGCTCAATCGTGCCAAAGCGCTGCTTGGCCTAGCGCCGGTGACGACGACCAAAGTGCGCGAGCCCTACGACGTCTTGCTGCAACGCCTGACCGGCAAAGACATCCACGTCTGCCCGAGCTGCGGCGGACGGCTACGACGTCAGCGCGACCTTGCGCCCACCATTGGACCCGCTCGCGGCCAAGACCCGCCGCTTGCGTGCGAGGCGGCCTGATGCACATCTCCTCCACTCGATCCGCATCGGCTCGGGACAGTGCTGCTATGTTGCGACGCGACCGCGGTGAGCGAAAAACCGTTGTGCTCCATGCGAAATCGCTGCGCCCGCGGGACCGAGCGCGCGCAACGGAGCCTTGCTCGTGCAACTGCGCCAACATCAGCGGGAGTTTCCAGGCCCCACCCAGGGCTTGACTGTTGTAGAATCCACATAGCGGTTCGCTGAGACGGACACTGAAGCGAACAAAAAAATGTTTTAATCTAACAGGGCGTTGAACCTGCCGAGCCCGCGCCGGTCGGGCACCGCGGCGCTTCGCGCTCGCGGCCCGACCGGCGCGGGCTCGGCAGGTTAACTAAACGTTGGGCGCAATAGGCCAAGCCAGTGCCAACGGTCTACGTAGAGACATCAATAGTCAGCTACCTGCGGCAGAGGCCTAGCAACCGGGTCGTTGCTGCGGCTCGCCAAGTTCTGACGCATCGTTGGTGGAGCGCTGAGCGTAAACACTACCAGCTTGTGATTTCGCAGTACGTGCTAGATGAAGCCTCGGCTGGAAATCCAGCGCTCGCAAGGGAACGGCTCGATATTCTCAAAGGAATCCCCTTGCTGCCCAGCACACCGGAAATTGCAGAGCTGGCTGAGAGTATCATGTCGCTTGGCGTGTTGCCGGATAAGGCGCAGGTCGATGCCCTGCACATTGCGTCGGTTGCCCATCACGAAATTGACTATCTGTTGACCTGGAACTGCAAGCACATCGCAAACGCAAAGATTCTTCCCCGCATCTACGACCTTTTTGCCCAACTCGGTGTGTACATACCCGTCATTTGTACCCCTGAAGAATTACTCGGAGAGGATAGCGAAGATGGCTGATCCTGTAATCGAAGAAATACATCAAACTCGCCGGGCCATCTCCGACCGATTTAACGGCGACATAGGGGCTATTGCAGCAGATGCCGCGGCTCGTCAGTCGTCGTCGGGCCATCCGGTTTGGAAGCCGGAGGCGCCCAACAAGCGCGCCACCTCCGACCGCGGTTTGGCTGGCCGTCGCTATCGCTCCGGCCAGCCAAACCGCGGCGGGGTGCGCTGAACGTTGGGCATACGACTCACTTCGCCGGGAGCGAATTGCGGGAGTAGCATGAACAAAGATCAACAATTCAAGAGTGCTTTGGAAGAAATAATGGCTTCTCTTGAACAAGACCTGCGAACGCTAGAAGAACGAGCGTCCATCGGTGAAAGCTTGCTAGCGGCGGAGGATGAAGCATCCCTCCTTTATCAGCTTCTTGAAAGACATAAAGCGCTGGCGGAAAAATGGGGCCAAACCATGCCACCTTTCCCTCCCCGGTCTGTTGAAATTCGGCCGACTCCCTCTTGCATGGCTAACCACCTTACATTATTCGTCCCGAGTCACTCTCCTGTTCTGAAGATTAAGTGGAATGAAAATGACAAATACTTCAACGTTGATTTCAGAGCGAAAGGCGATATTCCCTTCGACGTGCGGCAGGTTTTGACGCAGAAGATCCCGTTAGTCATCGCGGAGGAGTCTAGATGCACTTGCGGACACAGGCTCAAACTCGGAGAGTACGAAGTGACCGTAAAGCAAAAAGAGTATGTCCTTGTGGCGGAGTACTATTGTGAAGACTGCAAAGCAAAAAGGCATATAGAAGAAGCAAGGCTGACCTCTCGAATTAAGAAGTTTTTTGGTCGCCTGCGCAAAATCCAGGTATCTCCTAAAGGGGTAGTCCTGGAAACAAAATAACAAAAATGGAAATTACGGTGTCAGTTTACTAAATAATTTCGGTGCCAGTTTACTAAATGCAGCAAATACGCCCAACAAGCGCCTCGGCCCGACCGCCCGTTGCCGCGCCGTCGCTTCGCGACCGGCGCGGCAACGGGCGGCGGGCCAGGCTTAACGTTAGCGCCAGGAATCATGGATCTATTCACGCCCGTCGTTGATCAGTCGAAGCTTCATCCAGGATTCGCCAAAATCGCGTGCGCACGGAATCGCTACGCGCTGGATGTGCTTCAAGACTGGGCACGCGGTTTCCAAGATCGAGATGGCAAGTTCGTTAAAGAGTTTCAAACTTCTTTCGAGCCATCCTTTTGGGAATTGTATCTCCACGCCGTCTTGAAGCATTTTTGCCTCGTCGTAGATTTTCGACACAATCGTCCTGACTTCGTAGTCGTAGATCCCGTGCAGTTCTCAATTGAAGCTACAGTTGCTCTTAATGACGCACGCACGGCGCCGGCGCACAGCCCCGAGCCTTTAAGCATCCCACAGGATCTCAATGCTTTCAATGAAGAGGCGATCATAAGATTGAGCAATAGTTTTTCGTCCAAGCTATCCAAGTATAGGGATTCATACTCAGGCCTTCCACACGTTGCGGGCAACCCGTTCGTATTAGGTATCGCGCCTTTTGATCGGGCGTTTGCACACCTTGAAGTGCAACGGACAATCGAAGCGCTTCTTTTTGGATACTATGTCGACGAGGAAGATTACTTACACAAAGGTGATTCCTCGGAGCAGCCACAGGGTAAGCAAATCAAGCGGGTGCTCAAGCATAACGGGGCTCCGATTGAGGTTGGTCTATTCAACAGCGGTGTTGCGAAAGAAATCAGCGCGGTAATGTATAATTCCACGGCGACCTGGGGTAAAGCACTTGCGCTTTCAAGTGACCCGCAGAGCCAGTCAGTATTTACGGCCGTATCGCTGAACAAGAGTGGCGTCGCACCGCACAAGGTGACGCTACCGAAGGCGTCGTATTCCGAACACCTTATCGATGGTCTTCGCGTTTATCATAACCCGCATTCGGCACACCCATTGAGGACGGATATCTTCCGAGATCGCAGAGTGTTTCAAACTTACTGGGATGACGCAGCGGATGAATGGGTTTATGAACAACACGACGGTCAGTTGCTTTTCCGAACGGTGCATACAATCGTCCACGAGCGCTAACAAGCCCACCAGCGCCGACGCCAAACTGCGGCTTTCGCTGCCGCTCAATCCGCAGTTTGGCGCGGGCTGCGGTTGACGTTGGCCGTCGCAACAAAGACACCGTCATCCGTGGCAAGCAGCAATGGGCTCAGCGCCATCGGCAAGCTCATGCAGAACCAGCAAGGGATATGGGCTTCGGGAAGGCCAGGAAGCCTGCAAAGGCGCCGCCATGCGCGGACAATCAAAGACATTGGCTGAACGTCATCGGCAAGCACAGGCATGACCATCAACGGACATGGGCTCCGGCAAGGCCGGAAAGCATGCAAAGGCGTCGCCATCCGCGGCAACAAGAATTTGGGTTCACGGGGTCAGACCACTGCAACACATTGATGCGTAGAGCAAAACGTCTGGAATGAAGCCTGTTTTTTCGGCTTAGAAGCGCCTTTTTCGTGGCAAAATGGGGATTCTGATCGTCACGGCGCTCCAGCGCCGTGACGCATCCCGCGCCGCTCCAGCGGCGCGTCGCCCACGCCAGCGCCGTCAACTCCCACGCCTACGGGGCGCTGGAGCGCCCAGGGACGCATGACGACGCTGGAGCGTCGTCACGATCAGAAAGGCATCAGCCGCCAGCTAGGCTTGGCACTGTCCAACAACGCAGGCAGAATGCAAGTCCGTCGTCAGCCGTGGCAAGTAGCCATCTACCAGCATCGGCAGGCCCGTGTTGTATAGAGAAACGGCCAACAAGCACACCAGCCCGAACGCTTGCTGGCCAGCCGTCGCTTCGCTCCGGCTGTCCAGCAAGCGTCGGGCTGTGTTAAACGTTAGGCATACAGGCACTCCCACTATGCCATCAATATCTGCATTCTATGGACTGATCGTTTACATGTACTTCAAGGACAACAAGCAACACAAACTGCCGCACATTCATGTCAGATATTCCGGAGATGAGGTTATAGTCTCCTTACCAGATGGCGACGTATTGGAGGGCGGCATCCCTTCCGCTAAGATGAAGTTGCTTCAAGCCTGGATCGAAATTCATAGAGAAGAACTGATGGCAGATTGGGAGTTGGCTGTCGCCGGCGAACAACCATACAAAATTGATCCGCTGAAATAGACGATGAACCCACGAGTTAAGGCAGTTACCGCCACTAGCGACTATAAGCTGCACCTTGTCTTCACAAATGGCGAGGCAGGAATCTATGACTGCTCGGACTTGCTTGACTTTGGAGTATTCAAGGAACTCAAGAATATTCATTACTTTGCCCGAGCCAAGGCGGCGGACGGAACTGTGGTGTGGCCCCACGAGCAAGATATCTGTCCTGATACACTGTATCGAGACTCTGTGAAAGAATGATGCCTTCCAAGTAACTTCCCCTAAATAGCTGTTTCAATAGCTTTATTTATGTGACGAAATAGTTACGATCCGGCATGGATCGATGTACTACGGGAGGGCCGACGGTCTGTTGTTGTGATGATTACTATAGCCACACACAGAAGAAAGAAGCAAGGAAGCAAGTTCCGAAGATGAACCTATCATTGACACAGAAAGTGCTCAATTGGTCGGATTTCAGGCGAACCTCTCCTCTCCTGCCGGGCAGGCTTTTTTCGCGAAGCGACGCCGCGAGCGCGCGTTTAAGCGGGGCGCTCGATCAGATCAAAGCCGAGCTGATCGGCACGCCGGCGCAGGTTGCTCAACACGCGCTTGCGATACTGCACCTCGTAGTCGTTGGCATCGGGCGGAGCGTATTCTGTCTGATTGGCGATCATGCTGTAGAGGATGGTGGCCAATTTGTGGGCGGTGGCGGTAATCGCCTTGGGAGCCCCCAAACGCGCTTTTTGACGGCGCAAATAGCCCCGAGGGCGCTGTGGGAGTTGGACAGCCCCTGTGCTGCGATGCGTAATGCAGCGGCCGCACGATTGGCCGAGGGTGTGGTCTTGCTCTTACCGATGCGCTTGCCTCCGGAGATCTTGTTGCCCGGAGACAAGCCGAGCCAGGAGCAGAACTGCTTGACCGAAGGCCAGCGCGACATATCGGTGCCGATCTCAGCGAGGATCTTCAAGACGCTGTGCGCATTGAGGCCGTCGATGCGGGTCAGGTCGACCCCGACGAGGCGAAACAGCTGCTCGTGCAAGTCATCGATAGCCGGGGTGTTGCGATCGACCTTGTGCTTGCGCAACGGCGGCGGTGCCTGGGCATCGGTGGTCGATTCCAGCCCTGCCAGTACGCGTGCGATTTCCTCATCGCAGCAAGCCCGTTGTTGTTGATAGAAATCGAACAGCTCCACGGCTTGGCGCAAGGCGAACAAATGCTCCTCGCGCCAATGACCCTGCAAAGCCTTGGCGATCATCTCACTGGACTGGCGACAACGCCGGTCACGGTGTTTGGCGAGTACCTGCGGGTCGCGTTCCCCATCAAGGATGGCGCGGATGATTTTCATGCCGGTCACGCCGGTGATATCACTGACGACATGATGCAGATGAAGATTCATCTGATTGAGCGCCTTTTGCATATGCTGAACATGCATGCCGGCATAGCGCACCAGATTGGCCCGTTGGCGAAGGTATGCCCGTAGCACGCACATCGACTCCTCGGGACGAAAAGCACCGCGTAGCAGACCGAAGCTGTGCAATTGTTGCAGCCACTGGCAGTCGAGCACGTCGGTCTTACGTCCCGGGACATTCTTGACGTGATGGGCATTGACCAGGAGCACCTCAAAGCCGCGACTCTCGAGCAGTTCGAACAGAGGGATCCAGTAGACGCCTGTGGATTCCATTGCCACGGTACGGATGCCGCACTGCTTGAGCCAATCGGCCAAACGCTCCAGATCGGCGGTGAAGGCAGGAAACTCACGCACCGGTTGTTCGTCACGATCGGCGGGAACCGCAACAAAGTGGCTGGTCGCGCCGATATCGATGCCAGCGGCATCCCCATTCAACCGTTCGATTTGGGTTTGCGCCTGCCACTCGTCGAGAGCGGCCTCACAGGCCACGGCCAGCGGCTTTTTCTTTGGCTCGGCCAGCGGCTTGCACTTCTTGGGTGGAAGAACCATACTTTTCTCCTGACAAATCAAAGCAAAAAGAGAGCGTTGATCAGGCCGATCAGGAGTGTTCGTAGATTTGCATTCTTCCGAACGGGATCGCTTACGCGTCACCAGTGATGAGTTCGCTCACTCCCGGATCAGGCTAACGAACGGGCGTTGTTCAGCACCATTGCTTTTTCGACCTTGGGATCGGCTGATCCAGCATAGTTTGCCATCAGTCTGCCCCAAGTTACTTGGCGATGAGGCCGCGGCGCGTGGTGGGGGCTAACGAGTCCGCCAGCCCGACGCCAAACTGCGGCGGGCGCTTCGCGCGTCGCCGCAGTTTGGCGCGGGCTGCGGTTAACGTTGGGCTAAGCAACTGGCACGTGAAACGGGTAACTGTGACGGTCCGCGCGAAAGCTCGTGCAACCGAGGAACCGGATGCGGGAAAACCGCACGTCCGGCTCTGTGGCGGGGGCTCCGGGTAACCGGAGTCCCTACGCCGGAGTTCTCGTTCGCATCTAAGAACTTGATACACGCAACTCCGCAAACCACCAAACAATAATGTTGCCTATGAGAAACGAAACGGCGTATACTGACCAAGTCGATCTGCCTTGGCAGACGACAAGAGTTCGTATTACACTAATCTGGAGATACTGGGCGGTTCGTAATCGTCTAGTACCAGTAGTGGGAACGCGCGAGCCCGGCACCGTTCGACGGACCGGGCTTTTTTATTGATATGTTTATCTTGTTTGCCTTTCCAATTGCCGACTTACGTGAGTTCGTTTTACAAGACACTCACAAGCTACAAAAGCCGACCATCCCAGCAGAGGCTGGTAAGCACTTCATTCGGTATACAGGCGAAGTATCCATAAGGATGCGCGGTGGCAGTCAAGTGTTTGGTGGTGAAGATCTATTCTGCATAGCGAAACGAGCTTGTCGGTTACCAGCGGATCCTTCATGGACCAAGATACAAACAAAGTATCACCAACTGAATGCAAAGTGTGTTTTACGTCGATTTTTCCAAACTGGACCAGCGACGTCACGATTTGAAATCGGCTTCCGTTTAACACTCAGGAAGTCAGACAAGCAAAAAGGCATACCTCTTCAATCTGTCATTGACCAGGTTGGCAACATCCCTGTAAGGGTTGGCACCGCAAGCTCAACTGCCATTTCCCTCGTGAATGTTGGTGACGAATTAGCAAGCCATTTTCGAAAGGCATCGACTTCGCTTAATCATAAGACTCCTTGCAAAGGAAAACGTGGTGGTGTGCTGGTGGTGAGCCTATAGTAGTTGTTGAACTTGATGATAATGACGGTGTTGTTCTGCCAAAATACAATACAACTGTTGAAGCAATTGACGACTCTAATGTAAAATTACGGTATGCTCGAATTAACGCGAAGTCCATTTCTTCTCCTTTGGGCTGTTGGATATTGCATGTCGCGAAATATGTGGATGTACGTCCTGCTCGGCAGCTTAGGATGCATCTTGTACGAATTCACGGCGAAGTTCAATGCCTAAAACGCGTGGTACAACTTAGTCAGACAGAAATGAAAACAGATCCTGTATCTTCGCGTACGGACAAATTGTATAGATACTTGGATACTTTGGTTGACCTCTTGGAAAAACAAACGTCACGGCACTCAGCAGAGTAACCTCCTGCAAATGGCTTATGAATCGCAACAGTCCGCGAAGCCGGGGCGAATTGACTATATGTGTGCTACGAAAGACCTCATGAGCAAAATTGAAGATCAGCGCCAATCCCACAAGAAATATAGAACAACGCAATGGGGCGTGTATTGGTGGCGGCAACTGCGCTATTTATAATTTCATTAGTTTCGTTTCTAGTGGTGCGCAATGAACGAATAGCTGATCCAAATTTTATTGTTATGATCAGAACCTTGATTAGTTTGGCTGTCGCTGTTCTTGGAGCCGTTATTCCTGGGTTCCTAATATTAGCTGGCATGGCTCCGGTTTTGCTATTCGCGCGGGAGGCTTAGCACTATTTGCTCTAAAATTTTTGGTCACTCCAACTGTTTTGTG
>JAEPEX010000041.1_pt1 | contig 18230 bp, 14 predicted proteins | sample 9130951 | NCBI WGS metagenome assembly JAEPEX01 (sample SAMN17228542, study PRJNA684324) | microbial mat metagenome | biome: saline marsh[ENVO:00000054]; feature: microbial feature [ENVO:01000007], biofilm[ENVO:00002034], sulphate-reducing...; material: estuarine water [ENVO:01000301]|estuarine... | reverse complement strand
TGGCGCGACCTTTGAAGACCAGAAAATTCTCGTCTTCCGGTGCGATCATGAACAGGTCGCCGGTACGGAAATAGCCCTCGGAATCAAAGACCTCGTCGCGCGCCTCACCCGTATCGCCGTAATAGCCCTCAAACACCGCCGGTCCTTTGACCAGCAACTCGCCCTCTTCTCCGGGCTGATCAACCGGTTTGCCTGTCTCCAGAGAGACCAGCTTGGTCTGCAAACGCTCATGCATGCGGTTCGAGAAATCCGCGCCGGGATGGCCGAAGCGCGGGAACCAGCTGGCCCGTTTGGCCGGCTCTGGAGCCTCCCGGGGGCCTGACGCCAGCGACACGCCCTCGTTCGAACCGAACAGGTTGACGATCTCCACACCGCGATCTTTCCAGCCCGCAACCATGAACTCCGATAGCGGGGCCGAACCCGACCCGATCACGCGCAGCTTGGACAGGTCGAACCGGTCCAAGAGATCGCCTTGCTTGAGCAGGAGGGTCAGCACGGCCGGGGGCGCAATGGTGGCGGTGATCTCCTCCTCGGCAAGCTGGCCTAAAAACACGGGCAGCTCGAAAGGGTGGTGAAGCACCAGCACGCCCCCGCTCAGAAGCCAGCTGGCGAACATGCCTCCAATAGCGGCCATATTGGTCAGCGGGAACGGGTTGAGCAGGCGCTCGCCAGGCTGCACCGCCATCGCGTCAAAAGTCGCCGGCGCAATGGCGAGCCAGTGGTTGTGAGACCGCGGCACGCCCTTGGGCGTCCCGGTCGTGCCTGAAGTCCAGGCGATGGTGAAGGCGTCGTTGGCCTCTCCATCTTGCTTTGAGGCGGCCCCGAACACGCCCAGCGGCCCCTTTCGCAGAGAGACTGACGCAGCCTCGGCGTTCAGGTCCACGAGACCGTGCGTCCCTGCATCCGGCCCGATGGCGAACACGATCACACCGGCGCCTGCAACGTCACGGCAAGCTTTGGCGAGATGGCGGTCCTTGAACCGGCTTGCGGCGATCACGGCCTTGGGATTGACCGCCTTGATCACGTATCCCAGCTCATAGCCCGCGTACTGCACCGGCAGCGGCGAGACGACGACGCCGATTTTCGCCGCAGCGAGATACACTGCGACCGCCTCGACGATGTTAGGGCATTGCATGACCACGACGTCGGAACGCCGCAACCCCGCCTGCGTGAAGACAGCAGCGTAGCGTTCGGTCAGGTCGGACAGCTGCCGCCAATCAAACCGTTTGGGGCTATCGCCGAGAAAGGTCTCGCGATCAGGCGGATCCACGGTCGCCGGGGCGCCGGGACGCGCCTTCGCCACCCGCGTAAAAAGGTCGTAGAACGTTTCCCGCCCCCACCATCTCTTCCGAGTATAGGCGGCGATCTTCTTGGCCGACGCGAGCTTCATCGCTGTCGTCTCCTCCCCTGTTCACACAAAAGCGCGCGCGGTCTTTTTTGGTCTCTCGCCAGCCGCGCGGCCGTCTTGGCGGGTTGTCAGACCCAGCCCATCTCCGATCCCGGCACCCAGGTGGAGTGAAAGCCCGCCGGCACGCGCACAGGCAGTTTGACCCGCGCGATGGGGCCGGCCTCGATATCGGCGGCGTCGATGACATGGATTTCCGAGCGCCCCTCGGCTTCGTTTGACACAAAGCTGACGAGATAGCCGTCATCTTCCTCGCCCGTTCCGTTCAGGCGTGGAGCGAAGGGACTCTCCGACCCGTACCAGCCGTCTTCAAAGCGCAGGCTCTGAGATCGCCCGGTGCGGGTGTCGTATTTGATCAGGCCGTCAAACACCATCGTCTCGCGATCCGTCGGGATCGAGACATGGTAGGAATACCGCGAAGGCATGCCCTGAACGTCCATATTGATGGTCGGAAATTCCGCATTGCGGTCGTCGAGCCATTCTTCCTTGGTCTCGCCGGTCTTCAGATTGAACTTCCAGCGATGGAAACGCGCCTTGAGCAGCAAGAAGGCCATCATCCGCGCATACTGGCCGCGGCCGGGCTGACTGTCCGGACACGGATCGGTGACCCGGCACCCCTCCATGATCAGCCAGTCGCCGTCCTCATAGGCGTTGGTGACGTGATAGATGTACCCCGGTTCAGCCTCGAACCAGCGAACATCCTCAGCCGAGCCATAGCGCGGGATCACCGCGAAGCGCGAAGGAATGTCCTCGTAGAACGTCACCTTGTGCAGCCCGCGGGTCTTGAGAAGTTCAGGGTCCCAGAACAGCGGCAGGTCGTGCAAGATGGCGTAATTCTTCGACAGCGCCATGTCGTGGGGCAGGCGCGGGCCCGGCACGTCGATTTCCACCGTGCTCATCCGCCCGTCCGGGCTGACCACGTGATAGGTCATGTAAGGCGGCTTGGTGTTGTAGTCGAAGAAGAACATCTCACCCGTTTCCGGGTCGGTCTTGGCGTGCGCCGAGACCTGACGCTGGAGCTGGCCGCCGAAGGTCTGCGGTCCAAGCGTCTCGCCGGTGGCCGGATCGATACGCACCGGAACCCCCGCCTGATACCAAAGGGCGAGCACCTCGCCATTATGAACGATGAGATCGGTGTTTGAGCTGTCCTTCAGCCAACCGTCAGAGCCCGCGCCGGGAGGCGCGTTCGGATCAGGGTGGCCCATGTAACCGGGCCATTGCTCGCGCCCGGCCTCTGCATTCAGCTTGAAATGATCGGTTTGCACATAGCGCGACCGATAGCTCGCCTTGCCGTCCTTGAAAGCGACGGTGTGCACCATGCCGTCGCCGTCAAACCAGTGATGCTTGGACGCCGGAGGGTAAGCCTGGTTGGGGCCGTTGCGCATATAGGCGCCGCACAGATCAGCCGGTATTTCGCCGATCACATCCAGGTCTTCAGCCGTGGTTTCGCTCTTCACAGGCGCATAGAGCCCCCGCAAATAGGGATTGTCCACATCGACCAGCCAGGCCGGAGCGTCACGCTCGAGGCGCGGAAAATCTTTACGGCTTGGGGCGTTCATGAGCTTGTCTCCTGTCTTGAAGCAAACCACCAAACGCAGGAACGTCGGCGGCGTATTCGTGTACGAGGCGCGCGATAATGTCTTTGACCGGCTCGATCGCGTTGACCGCGCCAACCCCCTGGCCGGCGGACCACACATCCTTCCAGCCTTTCAGGATTTTGGAGGGGTCATCGAACTGGACACGGCCTTTCTTGGGCAGGTCGTCCGGATCGAGTCCGGCCCTGCGCAGGCTCTCTTTCAGCCAGCTGGCCGGCACGCCCGTCATGCAGTCTGAGACCACCAGATCGGTCGCGTCCGCAGCGACCACCATCGCCTTGTACGCGTCAGCCGCCAGGCTCTCCTCAGCAGGGATAAAAGCCGTGCCCATATAGGCGAGGTCGGCGCCCAGCGCCTCGACCGAGGCGACGCCGCGCCCGGTTGAGATCGCCCCGCCGACCGCGATCGGGCCTTCGAAAAATCCGCGCACCGCTTCCACAAATGCGTTGGCCGCGAGAAATCCGGTATGGCCGCCAGCACCGGACGAGACGAGGACGAGCCCGTCCGCGCCCGCCAGCGCGGCCTTGCGGGCGAACGCGACCGAGTTGACGTCAGCGAACACCGTGCCGCCATACCCGTGGACAGCCTCGACCACGCGCTGAGGCCCGCCCAGCGCAGTGATCACGAGCGGCGGGCGATAGGTTTTCACGAGCTCCAACTCCGCCTCAAAGCGCGGATAGCTCGAATGGGTGATCATGTTGAACGCCCACGGCGCATCGTCCGGGCCAAGCGCACCTGAAATTTCGCTCATCCAGGCGTCGAGATCCTCGATGGTGCGGCAATTTGGACCGGGAAAGGCGCCGATCATCCCGGCCCTGCAGGCGTTGATCACAAGCGCCGGCCCGGAAATCAGGAACATCGGCGCACACACCGCAGGCAGGCGCAGATTGCGCGTGAGCGTTTCAGATAGCCGCGTCATCGTCCTCTCCGCATCCGGTCCCGAACGGGCCGAACCCTGTGTCACTTTGTTAGTGAAACTCACCCTATAGACCGAGACCCTTGCTGACAAGAGGCGTAGAGCGCCACTTGTCGGCTCTGGCGTGATCGGGTCTATTCCCAACCATGCCAGTGACACTGAAAAGGATGATCCAGAACAATCCGGTCTCGCACGCCATCGACGTGGTCGGGGAAGCCTGGACCATGCTCATCCTGCGAGAGGCGTTTCGCGGCGCGCGCCAGTTCGAAGACTGGCTCTCGCGACTCACCATCGCCCGCTCGGTGCTGGCGCGCCGTCTGAAGACCATGACGGAGGCCGGACTGCTCGAAGCCAGGCTCTATCAGACCCGGCCGGAGCGTTACGAATATCTACTCACGGAAATGGGACGAGACCTGTTCGGCGTCGCGGTCATGCTGACGTTGTGGGAACAGGACTGGTCACCGCGCGCCGATCCAGCGCGCGCAGTCCGTTTCGTGCGTCGCTCCAGCGAAGATGAAGTGCGTCCCATCATGTCCGGCGCCGACCCGACCCGGGCGCTCTCGCCCCATGACGTCATGCCCACGCCCGGACCGAACCCTGATTTCGCCCCCCGCATGAAGACGATGCGCCGCCGCCGCGTCCAGCCCGCCCAGCGCGGCGCGTCCGGGCCGATTGAGCTTGGTGTAGAATTGTTCGGGGATTATTGGACCAATCTGGTGCTCGCTGCGGCTTTCTACCGTATCCGGCGCTATGACGAGTTCCTCTCCAATCTGGACATATCCACCAGCGTCCTGGCGGACAGATTAAACGCCATGGTTGGCCACGGCATTTTGGAAAAGCGACGCTATCGTACCCGGCCCGAGCGCTTTGAGTATGTGCTGACCGAACGCGGCCTGGCGCTTTACCCGCTCGTGCTCGCTTTCTTCGCCTGGGGCCAGCGCTGGCTATGCCCGGAAGAAACAGCGCCAGTGATTCTGGTCGACCGCGTGAGCGGAGCGCCGGTCCTGCCCCGCCTGACCGATGCGGTCACCGGCGAGGTGATCGATCCCCGCAGTGTCAGAGCCGCCCCCGCACGCTCTCATGCAGACCGCACCCGGGCGGCAAGCGGCTAGTCCAAACGAAACGGGCGCGAACCATTTCTGATTCGCGCCCGCCTCATCCCTACACGCTCCGCGGGTCAGCCGCCGAAGCGAACACGCAAGCTCGCGCCCCATGTGCGCGGCGGCGCGAACACGTTAAAGCCGATCCCGTTGTTCTTGATGATATGAAGCGGGTAGGTCTCGTCACCGAGATTCTTCGCCCAAAGCGCGACTTCCCATCGCTCGTCATTGGGCTGCCAGGACAGCCGCGCGTCGACGGTCGAGTAAGAATCCACCAGCACTTCGGGATTGTTCGACGGATCGAAGAAGTACTCGCCCGTATGCTGATAGTCCGTCCGCAGACGCGCATAGCCGGGTCCGATCGGCGCATCGAGCTGAGCGAACACGGTGTACTTGTTCTCCGGCGCCCGGGTGAGCTGATTGCCGTTATAGGGCAGAACGCCGATTGCGGACTGGGCGTCGGACACATACTCCGCATCTAGATAGGCATAGGTGCCCCCGACCATGAAGTTATCGGTCAGGCGCGCCTGGGTCTCGATCTCGACACCGAAAATCTCGGCGTCTGCGTTCGAGGTCACCAGCGCCAAGCCAAGCAGCTCGTAGACCTGAAGGTCCTGGTAGTCGGTGAAGAAGGCGGAGCCGTTCAGGATGAACCGGCCATTGTTCCAGTTGGTCTTCAACCCGATCTCGAAATTATCGAGAATCTCCGGATCTAGCGGCGTGCTTGCCTGGACCGCGTTCTGAGCCTGGCTGGGATACAGGCCCGACTTATAACCCCGGTCATAGCTGGCATAGGCGAGGATGTTGTCATTCGGACGCCAATCCGCAGCAAGACGCCAGGTCGGCTCGGTCCAGCTCTCTTCGCCGGTCACGCCGCCCGGAAAGGCCACCCCGAGCGGGGGCGGGCCGAGCGGAATCCCCGGAAAGGGACCGCCTGGCGTGTCATTGTCGATGCCCCGCGCAAGGATTTCCTTGGAATCCCAGGTCAAGCGCACACCGCCCGTCAGATTGACGGTTTCGGTCACGGGCCAGGTCATCTGGGCGAAGCCTGCGACACTCTGATTCGTTGCGTTCTGGGTGAACGTCACGTCCCCGCCCACAAAAGACGGGAAGGGCGGCAGAGCGTCCACCACGAAGTTCTCGGAGCGGTTCACGTCCTCGTGGAAGAGGAACAATCCCGCCACCCATGACACGCCTGAATCGTTATTCGACGTAAAGCGGAACTCCTGAGTGAACTGATCTGAATCCTCGTCGGCCCGGTCTTCGACCAGCAGAACATAAGGCGGCGTGGGCAGACCGCCGAGATCGTCGAACCAGGAGAAATCTGTCGCCCGCCAGCTCGACAGAGAGGTGAACGTGAACGTGTCACGCTCGACATCGAACCGGGCCTGGGCGCCGTAAGTGTTGCGCTCCTGGAACGTGTTTGGACTGGAGAAGCTCTCGCGTTCGTCAAGACCGCTGCGCAAGGCGCCGATCAGGGCCACAAGCGGCGGAGCGGTGTTTGGACCGGCGACCGGAATGCGCGCCTGACCATCCGTCTCGTCGCGAGAAATGTCGATCTGGAACAATCCGCTCACCGGACCATTCTCGAAACTGATCGCGCCACGTCCACCGATCGTCCTGGCGCCTTGCAGGTCCTGGCCGGTCACTGCGTTCTCTGCATAGCCGGCATGGTCGTGGTAGAGCAGAGCGATACGTCCCGCCACGCCCTCACCGATCGCGCCATTGGCCACACCTGTGAGCTGGATGTCCTCGTACTCGCCATATCCGACGGTCACTTCGGTGAAAGGATCGTCGCCGTCGGGCTTGGCGGTGATGATGTTGACCGCACCGCCCGCTGCATTCCGGCCATAGAGCGTGCCCTGCGGCCCGCGCAGAACCTCGACGCGCTCCAGATCAAAGAAGCTGATCGCCCCGCCGCCGGCGCGTCCGATATAGACTTCATCGATGGAGACCGCGACAGAAGGGTCGCCCGCAGCGCTGTCCGACGTCGAGCCCACGCCGCGGATATAAAGCTGGGGCTCGCCGATGTTGAATTCGCTCATGGTGAAGCCGGGCGTACGGTCGGCTATGCCCCCAATCCCCTCGATCGCGCTGCCGCGCAGCGCCTCTTCATCAAACGCGCTGACCGCAATCGGCACGTCCTGAATGGATTGGGCCCGACGCTGGGCCGTAATGGTGATGATGTCTGAGCTTTCGACCTGGGCCAGAGCGACCTCTCCGGCCAAAAGCGAGAGAACGAGCGCGGACGCGCCCATTAAGGCGTTGCTGCGATGAGCCATTGTGTTTCCTCCCCTGCTGACCCGCCTGTTTTTCTTTGTCCGGCGGACATGCAGGGAGGATGATAACTTCAATAAACGAACTGACTCAAGGCGACTTTTATAGTGATACTGACTTGGGTGGTCGATTCATCCGGCCTTTCGGCGTGTTTGCACCACCCGGAAACGCGGCGCGACGAAGGCGAGATCGGTCAGGCTGGCGTTGCCGGCCGGGTTCAGTCCGGTGACGTGATAGTCTGAATAGGCCGCCATGAAATTGACCGGCATGCCGCCGTCTATATTCACGCTGACCGAGGCGCCGGCGGCAATGTAAGCGGGCAAAGCCTTCTCGATGAAGTCCTCGTCGGTCGAGTAAAGATACGAAGAGATGGCGCCGCGGCTCCGGGCCTGGCGGGTGGCGCGCTCCACACCCTCCTCGGCGGTCTCGACCGGGATGACGAAACCGATCGGGCCAAAACGCTCCTCCCCGTAGAAATCCTCGTTGTCAGGCTCGCTTTCGATGAGAACCGGGCTGCACGTGCGCGCATCAGGGTAATCGGGATTGGCGACCGGAGAGGCGTGGCGCAGAATCCGCCCCTCGCGTTCACCGCGTGCGGTCATCTCCTCGACATTGCCAAGCGTGCTTTCAGCCTGAACCGTGGCGCAAACAGCCGAACCGGTGGCGTTGTCGACGGCAATCCGGTCAATGGCCGAGACAAGGATCTGCACTGCCTCCTCATAGGCGATGACCCGGTCGCCGGATCGCACGCCGGAGCGGGGTATGAAATAGTTCTGCGGGGCGGTGCACATCTGACTTGAGAACGAACTCATGGCGCGCACCACCGCGCCTGCGGCCTTTTCAAAATCCTGCGCCGAGTGAAACACCACAGAATTGCAGCCTGCCGTCTCGGTGAAGACCAGACGGTCCCCGGCGTTCTGTTCGATCCAGGTCCCGAAGCGCTGAGAGCCGGTATAGTCGATGATCCGGCAATCGGGGTGTGAGATCAGCTCCTTGGTCACCGGATGATCCGGGCTGTCCGTGGCGAGCAGGACAAGATTGGGATCAAAACCTGCGCGCTCCAGCACCCGGCGGCAAGTCGCGACCGCCATTGCAGTGGGCAGGATGGAGCTGGGGTGAGGTTTGAGGATCGCCGCGTTGCCGGTCATCAAATTGGCCGTCAGAGCCGGGTAGGCGTTCCACAACGGAAAGGTCGCGCAGCACACGATGGCGGCGGGGCCAAGCGGGACCCGGTGATACCGTTTGTCCAGCGTGACCGGCTCCGGATCAAGAAAGCGCTTGGTCCAGCGCGCCGTATCGGGCACGTCCATCTGGGCCTTATAGCCATAGACCAGCGCCTCGAGCCCGCGGTCCAGCGCGTTGGCGCCCGACCCGGAGAACGCCATGACAAACCCCTGCCCGGCTGTGTGCATGGTGGCGTGTGCGGTCTCGAACGTGTCCTTCTCTAGCTCGAACAGCATTTCAATCAGCACGTCCGCACGTGTATCCGGGCTCGTTGCGGCCCAGCTCCCCATCGCGGCGCGCGCCGCCTTGATCAGCGGGTCAGGATCGCAACGCGGATAGTCAATGCCCAGCGGCTTGCGCGTGTAGGGCGATATCTCCGCCTCACCAACCCGGCCGATCTCACCAGGCTGGTCGAGTTCAAAGGGTTTCCCCAGCCGCGCCTGAAACCGCTCCTCGCCAAGTCGCGGCGCCGCCTCGCCGTGTAACTTTTTCGACGGGCTTTCCTTGAAGGGGCTGAACTGGTCTCGAAGCCGGACGGCCTCCAGAGCGACTTCGAGGACCTTGCGGCGATCTGAGCGCGTCTGAGTGGCGGGTGCGGTCATTTAAGGTCTCTCCGGTCAGGCTGAGCGCGCCGCAAGTCACGGCGTTTGCACTTGTAAGCCAATAGAGTATCGTTATCAAAGTTACTAGCGCAAGGGTGACTCCGCGCGCTTAACCAGATCGGGAGACGACATGAAGATCGCAGTGGCGGGCGTGGGCATGACGGCGCTTGGCAAACATGAAGCCCGGTCAATCAAGGACCTGGTGCGCGAAGCGGTCACGGCGGCGCTGACCGATGCGGGGGTCGCGACGGGCCAGATCGAGGCGGCGCTGTTCTCAAACACGCGACAGCCCATCCTTGAGGGACAAAACGCTGTTCGCGGACAAATCGCGCTCGCCCCGCTCGGGCTCGATACGATCCCGATCGTCAATGTAGAGAACGCGTGCGCCTCGGGCTCCTCGGCCGTGGCGATGGGCGCGGACATGATCCGGGCCGGACGCGCACAGACCGTTCTGGTCGTGGGCGCCGAGAAGATGGTCTATCGCGACCGCGACGAGCTGGTCATGAAGGCGTTTCGCGGCGGAACCGATGTGGAGCGCATTGATGAGACCGCCGCACGCATGGCGGCTTGCGGCGCTGCGCTCCTGCCCGAACGCTACACGCCCGCGCCCCGGCGCAGTTTCTTTATGGACATCTACGCCGGGCTGGCGCGGCTCCACATGGAACGCTTCGGCACAACGCCTGAGCAAATCGCTTACGCCGCCGCGAAAAACCACACCAACGCCGTGCGCAATCCGCGCGCCCAGTATGGGGGCGAGACCAGCCCCGCCCAGGTGCTGGCCGACAAACCGGTTGTCTGGCCGCTGACCCGTCTGATGTGCGCACCCATCTCTGATGGCGCAGCGGCGCTTGTCCTGCGCCCGGCGCGTGAAGCCGGCCGCCGCGGCGTCACACTGGCCGGGACGGGCTGGACCAGCGCTTCGGACCGGACGCTGGAGGATTACGACAATCATCTGGGCCGCCGCGCCGCGCTCAAAGCCTATGAGGCGGCGGGCATTGGGCCAGAAGAGATCGATCTCGCCGAAGTGCACGACGCCACAAGCTTCGCCGAACTTCTTCAGATTGAAAATCTGGGGCTGTGTCCGCGCGGTGAAGGCGGGGCGTTCACCGCTTCCGGCGCCACCGCTCGCAACGGACGGATTCCCGTCAACGTCTCCGGCGGTCTCGTCGCCAAGGGCCATCCGGTCGGCGCCACAGGCGTGGTGCAGATCTGCGAGCTGGTCGAGCAATTGCGCGGGGAGGCCGGCGCCCTTCAGGTCAAAGGCGCACGCGTCGCCGTCGCCGAGAATGGCGGCGGCTTTCTCGGCGTCGAGGAGGCCGCAACGCTTGTAACGGTGCTGACGCGATGAGTCTGGACCTCAATTCCGCTCCCGTCGCCGACGCCATCGACCGGCTTGGCCGCGATCCCGCCCGCATCTCGGCGACCTGCTATGATGCTAAGGCGCGCAAGATCTCCGAGATCACCGCCGGAGACCTGTTGATTGCCGCGCACTCAGCAGCAGCCATTATCGACCGGCGCACGCCCAGAGGCGGCCGCGTCGCCATCGCGGCAGGCAATTCGATCAACCATCTCTGCGTCTGGCTCGGCGTGCAGATCGCGGGCCGCATCTGGGTCCCTCTTGGGCTGTCGAACGGGCCTGAAGCCACGGCGCACGCCCTGTCGCTCGCGTGCCCTGACCTTGTCTGCGCCGACCCAGCCGGAGCGCGCCTTCTTGAAGCGGCGGGCGCAGAGAACCCGCTCGCGCTTGACGCAATGGGCGCGGACACGGCGCGCTTCGAAGCGCTGTACGCCAGCGGCGCGCAGACCATGGCGATCAAGTTCACGGGCGGCTCGACCGGCCGTCCCAAAGCCGTCGTCCAGTCGTGTCGCTCGGTCATGGCCAACCGAATCAACATGGCTGACCGGTTCCCGCTCGCCTCTGATGACGTTGTCCTGGCCAGCGCGCCGCTCACCCATGGCTCTTCGCACTTCATCCTGCCCGCCCTCGCCGCCGGCGCGCGCCTGGTGCTGGTTGATCGCGCATCTCCGGCCGCGCTCGCCCGGATCATGGCCAAAGAAGGCGTCACCACCGGTTTCACGGCGCCCACAGCCATCCAGCGCCTCGCCGCCGCGCTGGCGGAAAGCGGAACGCAGCTTCATGCGCTGCGCCGACTGATCTATGGCGCAGCTCCCTTTCCTGTCCCGGCCCTCATCCGCGCGCAGGAAACGCTGGGCCCGCGCATCGCCGGACTGTACGGACAGACAGAAGCTCCAATGACCATTACGACGATCAGCGAGAGCGAGCTCGCCAATCCCGAGCTGCAGACCAGCGTCGGGCGTCCGGCGCCGCTCAGCCAGGTGACGATCCTGGGTCCCGGCGGCGAAACGCTCGCCCCCGGAGAAACCGGAGATATCACCCTGGCCGGCCCACTGATCATGGACGGCTATCTCGGGGATCCGGAAAAAACCGCCGAAACAATCCGGGACGGACGGCTTCACACCGGCGATCTCGGACGGATGGATGAACAAGGTCGGCTCTTTATAACAGGCCGGGCGAGCGAGCTTATCATCTCAGGCGGGTTCAATATCTTTCCCTCAGAGGTCGAAGCCGCGCTTCTGGCGACCGGCGCGGTCGGCGAAGCGTGCGTCTTCGGCGCTCAAGACCTCGACTGGGGCGAGCGGGTCGAGGCCGCCGTGACTGCGCCTGCGGCAGGTCGCGTCGATGTCGACGCCCTGCGCGCCGCCGTGCGTGAACGGCTGGGCCCGGTCAAGACACCCAAGCGCATCCATGTGCTCGACGCACTCCCCCGCAATGGACTGGGCAAGCTGATGCGAACCGATCTTGTACGGCAGTTTTCGGAGACGTCATGAGCCTGGACATCCGCCTGGCCGCCATGCGCGCCGAGCTCGACGGCGCTGTCAGCCGCGACACCTTCTGGGCGAAACTGCAGGCCCGGATCGCCATTCTGGAAGAAGACCGCGCCGTGCTCGAACTCGCCCCCGCTGCGAGCCGCTGCAATCTCGCCGGCGTCGTGCATGGCGGAGAGAGCGCAGCCATGCTCGACCAGGCGTGCGGTCTCGCAGCCAACGCCACGACAGAGGGCCGCTGGGTGACCGGCAAGGCCGAGCTGGTGTATCGCGCCCCGGTCCCGGGTCAGGCTGCGCTTATCTGCGAAGCGCGTGTGGCGAACCGCAGAGGCCGCCAGGCGGTCGTCGAGGGAGAAATCCGCACCGCCGAGGGCGATTGCGCCCTGGTCACAGCGCACATGACCTTCGTTCGCCTGCGCGACCAGCCATGAAAAAGGAATGGCGGTGGACCCAGTCCTGCGCTCAATGGTCTCCGAAATCCGAAGATGGACGGCCGCGCTACCCGTCTTGAGGGCTCGCTCCAGACTGAGAGAGGCGCTGTCAGACGAACGCGAACCGGTCTCCGAAATCGACCATCGACCTTGAACTCAGGCGGCAAGTTGGCGCCATTCGGTCAGGGCAGCGGAGCGGTTTTGCTTGAATACTTCTCTAGGGTTTAAGTGACGTTCGTGGCTGAAGTGATTGTGGACGGATGACTGGGCTGAGACGAATTTCTGGAGCGTCTCGAAGCTGCGGAACTTGCCCATCGCTCGCTCCTTTCGCCGGAACGGGAGGTGAGAGTTTTCGGCCCGGTTGTTGAGCCAGCCCCCCTCTTCTGGCGGCCGGCATTGCCGATCCGTTTCATCGCTGCGTTGTAGGACTTCAGCCGATCGGTCACGACCATATCCGGATTGCCATATCGCTTCACGGTCTTGCGCGAAAATCTCAGCGCAGCATGGCGATCACGCCGCTTGGTGACATAAGCCTCCAGCACTTCACCTTCGTGATCAACCGCGCGCCAGAGATAGTGAAGCTCGCCATTTATCTTTACGAACACCTCGTCGAGATGCCACCGCCACTGGGTGTGGGCTCGCATCGACGCGGATCGTTTCTTGCGGATCTGCGCCGCGAAAATTGGCCCGAACCGGTTCCACCAGAAACGGACCGTCTCGTGCGTGATATCGATCCCCCGCTCATGGAGCAGGTCCTCGACGTTCCGAAGCGAGAGCGGAAAGCGGATGTACATCATCACGGCCAAGCGGATGATCTCGGACGAAGTCTTGAAATATTTGAACGGATTACGCATCCGCTGAGGCCAGGGAACTACGCCGCCGCACTCAAGGCGAAGCTCCCTGGCATAACCATGGGTTGTATTGATGGGTTTACATTTTTGTATACCCAGTGATCACCTGGAGCCCAACGCAGGGAGTATTGACGCACTCAGGATACTGATGACCAGCATCCCGAAAGGCTGATGAATCATACGGGATGGCCCTGCGCCATATTCCTCGTTTTTCCCAGCCAATGAGATGGAGCGGCATGCGTGCTACGAAGAACGGATACTGCCGCCGGCATTTGCCCCGTCGCGGAATCCCTTGCGGGCTTGGGTACAAGATCCACGCCAGAACAAGTCGGCTACGAGGTATCGGTTGTCATACCGACCTATAACGAATCTGAAAATATATCGGTTCTGCTCGAGCGGCTCGCTCACCGTCTGAAGGGCGTCCGCTGGAATGTCATATTCGTGGATGACAATTCCCCTGACGGGACCGCTGGCAAGATCAAGGAACTGGCGGCACGACGCGCCGAGATTCAATGTATCCGGCGTGTCAAGCGCCGCGGACTGGCTGGCGCCGTGATTGAAGGTGTTCTTGCCAGCGCTGCAACTTATGTCGCGGTGATGGATGCCGATCTTCAGCATGATGAAGCGCTCCTCGACGCAATGTATGCGCTGCTCAAGACCGGCAAAGCAGACGTCGTGGTTGCAAGCCGGTTTCTCGATGGCATTGAGCCAGCCGGGCTGTCCGTCTGGCGCCTCAGGGCCAGCAAGACGGCGAACCAGATTGTCAATTTCATCCTGGGGACCCGGCTAACCGACCCGATGAGCGGCTTCTTCATGACGCGACGAGATTTGTTCGAGGCCGTTTCGGACGAACTCTCGACGGACGGATTCAAGATCCTGATCGACTTCATCGCCGCCGCACCCGGGCCGCTGAAGGTCGCCGAATTACCTTTCCGCTTTGCCGAACGATACCGGGGCGAGAGCAAACTTGACCTAAAGACGGCGTTCGACCTGGGCGGCCTCCTGATGTCGCGATTGACGAATAGCAGGCTTTCACCCCGCTTCTTCCTTTTCTCAATGGTCGGGATGTCGGGGGTATTGGTCCATCTCGTCAGTATGCGTTTCCTGCTCGCAGCAGGTTTTGCCATGGCCAACTTCCTGGCCGCGATCACCGCAATGACCAGCAATTACGTGATCAACAACAGCCTCACCTACCGCGACCGACACAAGAAGGGTGCCGAGTTTATCTGGGGGCTGATGCAGTTTTACGGAATTTGCGCCCTCGGCCTGGTAGCGAATATGGCCGTGGCGACAACCGTGTTCCATCTTGGCGCCCCGTGGTGGGGTGCTGCGATTGCAGGGTCGGCGATGGGCGGAGTATGGAATTATGCCACCGCATCGAGGGTGGTGTGGTGACCAGTGTCTGGCGGATCAGGCCTCTAACGGTCACCCACTCGTTGACGCTGTTGGTGCTGGCTGCCGTCTTGGCGCGTTCAGCCTTGGCCGTGATGGTGCCGCTCACCGAGGACGAGGTCTACTACCAACTGTGGGCCCAACATCTCCAGACCGGATATTTTGATCACCCTCCAATGATCGCATGGTGGATCCGGATCGGGACGATGATTGCCGGCGACAACCGGTTCGGAGTGCGACTCCTGCCGATCATGTCCACCGCGCTGACGAGCCTCGTTATCTATCAGTTGATAGTCGAGTTAGGCGCGGTCCGCGCAACCGCTCTGCGGGGCGCATGCTGGTTTCAAGCGACCTTCCTCGTCGCGTTTGCCGGCATGCTGGCAACGCCGGACTCGCCGACAGTCCTGTTTTGGGCGCTGACCCTGATGCTGACGGCACGTGCCGTTAGAACCGGTAGGTTGGTCTCTTGGATCCTTGCCGGCGCAACCGTCGGTCTTGCGCTCCTATCGAAATATTCTGCCCTATTCCTCCCGTTGGGAATGGTCATCTGGGCGGCCGCAGATCGATCCCGTCGAAGCCTGTTCGCTCGACCTGGACCTTGGCTCGCGGCGGCGGTGGCGAGTTTGATTTTCAGCGTAAACATCGCATGGAATGCCCAGCATGATTGGATGACCTTCGCCAAGCAGTTTGGTCGAGCCGTGCCCGACGACTGGCAGCCGATAGAGGTATTGGCCTTTGTCTTCTTTCAATTGGTCTTGCTAAATCCGCTGATTGCCTGGTTCGCGGGCCGGGAGCTGAGCCATCAACTCCGCGGTGATCCTCCAGCAGATCATTCGGACCGTTCATTGCTGATATTCACGACGGTCCCGTTTATCATCTATCTCTGTCTGCATGCGTTGCACAGCCAGGTCCAGGCGCACTGGACGGCGCCGCTTTTCCCCGCGTTCGCTTCGTTGGCGGCGCTTTCAGCATCGACTGACGCCCGGCTGACATCAAAGCTGCAGCGACGGCTTGCTGCCCTTGTCGTCCCGACAGCGATTGTCTTGACCGGGGTGCTCGCCGTGCTGGTGGCGAGGCCGCAGCTCGTTGGCGCCATTCCTGCCCTCGGATTGCAGGCATGGCCAAGCTTCGCTCGAAACGTTCAGTCGGTCGCCGAAGCGGAAGGGGCTTCTTGGGTTGGCACGATCAACTATGGCACAAATGCTCAACTCTCGCTCGCTGGTCAGCTGCATCTGCCTGTAATGCAGTTGTATCAACGTGAGCGCTATGTCGGGTGGCACGATGCGGCGGATGTGCCGGTTTCCGAACCCGGCCTTATCGTGGATTTGCGTCGGCGGGTGCACAGTAGTGATCTCGAACTGTGCTTTGCACATGTGACTCGGATCCCCGATATCCGACGCCCTGCCGGCGCAAGTGATGGCGTCGTCTACGCCGCTTTTATCGTCGAGACCCCGCTGCGCCCCTTCCAGGAGATCGGCTGCTGGGACGACGTGCTGCCCTCAAGCGAGGATGGACACACAGGAGGGGCATCCCTTGAGAATTAGAGCTAGCTGCATCAGCTTGATCGCTGTGATATCACTCATGGGTGCGCCGGTCATGGCGGACGGATTGGGGTCGACACCCCCCTTACCCGATGATGGTGTCGGCGCTCCTGTCCGGATATCGGCAGGATATTCCAGTTCGGTGCTGGTATTCCGGGTCGGAACCATAGTTCTCAACGCAGATATCACGGAAACGGATTATCGCGCCGACGTGACAATCCGCGCTGCGGGGTTGGCCAGCTTGTTTTCCGATCTGGACCTTCGCGCCAATGTTGAGGGTCATTTGACCCCGGCCGGCCCGGTACCTGTCCATTATGGCCACAACGAAACAACGCCATCGAAAACGCGCTTGCTCGATGTGGATTTCACCGAAAACGTCGCGCTGGCTCACGCAGATCCGCCATTTGGTTCACTCGGCATACCTCCGGCGAGCACGGCTGATCGGACCGGTGTTCTGGACCCGATGACAGCGTTTTTTGCGCTCTCGGAAACCCTGGCTATGGGCGAAAGAGCGGCCTGCGAGGGACGGGTGCCAGTCTTCGACGGAAAGCAACGATACAATCTGAGGCTTGAACCTGGCGGCCGGGAACAAATTCGAACCCGCGCATGGTCCGGCGAGGCCTCCGTATGCCGGGCCTGGTATGAGCCCGTTTCCGGTTATGACCCGGAGGACTATCCAACCGAAGCTGAGATGCGACAACCGCTCACCATATGGCTGGCACCGCTGCTCGATGGCCAACTGCAGCTCCCTGTCCGAATCTACACCAGGGCGGGCTTGGGCGGTGTGACGATAGAGGCCAAGACGATTGAGCTGGAAGAGTTGGAGTAGGCCCAAACCGGTGCCGATGACTCAATGCTCCCTCCGAACATCAGAAAAGATGTGAGCTGGTGCGCGAGGGGTTTACGCCAATCGTGCCCGCTGCTGCCCCTCTTTCTTGCTGCTGATTGGCGCTTGCGGATCGCGTCGTCAGAACCTCTCGGCCCCAGCCCGGGTCTGCTTGATCAGACGTGCTAGGCAACGCGCCGCGGGATTTCAGCTAAGGCACTTTCATACCTTGCTGCCGATTTTGCGCCCACCGAGCGGGTTACAGATTTGTATTACCGATGGCGAGTGAAAGTCAGCTGAGTGGCTCAACCCTGTTGTTGGCGCGCCGACACTTTCGGCAATAAAAGGAGACTAGCCATGAGAAAACACCTGACGACATGCCTTGCTGCCACCGCGCTCGTCGCGGCTGGATTCGCCGGTGCCGCGCTGGCTAAAGATATGGACCGCGGGCATGAAGACCAGGCCGAGCACCAGGCGTTCTCGGCGGCCCAGGTCAGCCTCAGTGATGCAATCCGCGTCGCCGAATCCGAGACGGGTGCCCGGGCAATTTCGGCGGAATTCGAGGATGAGGACGGCGATTATGTCTACGCCGTCGAACTGCTCGGCGCCGGCGGCACCGAATATGAGGTGCTGGTCGCGACCTCAACTCCGACGGTCATCAAGTCCGAATCGGAAAATGATGACGAGGAAGATGACCAAGAGGACTAATCCTTGGCTGCACTGACTTCGTGGCCCTGTCGGTCTTTATCGCCAGGGCCACGCGGTAGTGCTGCTGAAGCGGACCGACGGTCAGGGGGTGGACGACCATGAAAATTCTGCTGGTCGAAGACGATGAGCTCACGCGCGAATATGTGCTTGCTGGTCTCGCCGGCGCTGGACACTCGGACCGACGCTACCGGCGACGGGATTGAAGGGCTCACCCTGGCCCTGCGCGGCAATTATGACGCGATAATCCTCGACCGCATGTTGCCGGGAATGGATGGCCTCTCATTGGTTAAGTCACTACGCGCGGCACGCATAGCGATTCCGGTTCTGTTCCTGACCGCGGTCGGCGGTGTTGATGACAGGGTGGAGGGCCTGGAGGCCGGAGCAGACGACTATCTTGTCAAACCCTTTGCCTTCTCTGAAATGGCCGCTCGGTTGAACGCCATTGGTCGGCGACCGGCTCTTCAGGCAGAGCAAACCCGCTTGTCGGTCGCGGATCTCGAACTCGATCTGATCAA
>JAEPEX010000025.1_pt1 | contig 18341 bp, 12 predicted proteins | sample 9130951 | NCBI WGS metagenome assembly JAEPEX01 (sample SAMN17228542, study PRJNA684324) | microbial mat metagenome | biome: saline marsh[ENVO:00000054]; feature: microbial feature [ENVO:01000007], biofilm[ENVO:00002034], sulphate-reducing...; material: estuarine water [ENVO:01000301]|estuarine... | reverse complement strand
AAGACGAAAACGCTACGGCTATGATGAAGGCGATGACGTTTGCGGCCAGGCACAGGATGGATGCAAAAGCGAACGGGTCCACGCCTTCCGGCGCCGGCGGTGGAGCGCCGGCATAGCTGGGGATCAAGATCAGAGCGACCCAAAGCCCGATCCCGGCGCCCATGCCCGCCAGCGCGCCCGCACGGTTCGCCTTGCGCCAATACAGCCCGAACAACAAGGCGGGGGCAAGCTGGGCGACCCCGGCGAACGCCACAAGGCCGATCCCGGCCAGCGCCGCCTGCTGATCCAGCCCCAGATGGAACAGATAGGCGAGCCCCACCAGCCCCAGAACCATGGCGCGACGCCACATCAGGAACCGCTTGGCCAGTCCGCCGCGTTGCACTTCCGCCAGAAAGAGCGGTCCCACCAGATTGTTCACCAGCATGGTGGACATGGCGAGCGCTGTGACGGTCACCATGCCGGCGGCGGCGGAGAACCCGCCCAGAAACACCAACACCGCCAGACCTTGCGCATCCAGCTCCAGCGGCAAGGCCAGCACATAGGCGTCGGGATTGGGAGCAGTCAGCAGCGTGCCGCCCGCCCAGGCGATGGGCGGGACCAGGATCGCCACGAGCGCCAGATAGGCCGGGAACCCCCAGCGCGACAGGTTGGCGTCTCCGGGTTTGGACGCCTCCACCACCATCATGTGAAACTGACGCGGCAGACACAACGCAGCGAACGCGCCCAATACCGTCAGCACGACAAACCGGAAGTCCACGCCCGGCGCCGTCAGAGGCGATTGCGCCAGCGCCTCAAGACGCATTTGCGGCGAGGCGTTGATCCAGACCTCGACGGCGAGCCAGCCCACCGCCAGCATCGCCGCGAGTTTGACCAGGGATTCAAAACCCACCGCCAGCGCCAGACCGCGGTGACTGGCGGCGGTGTCGGTATGGCGCTGACCGAACACCATGGCGAAAGCCGCAAGACTGATCGCCACCGGCAGGCCCCAGCCGCGCCCCAACGGATCACCGGTCAGAAGGTCAAGCGAGGCGGCCGCGCTCTTGAGCTGAAGCGCAATATAGGGGATCAGCGCCAGCAGCAGGGCCAGCGTCGCCAGCGCGCCCACTGCTGCAGACTTTCCATAACGCAGGGACAAGAAGTCTGCGATCGAGCTGGTGTCGTGCTCCCGTCCCAGCGCCACGAGGCGCCGGATGATGGGAAAGCCCAGCAAGAACACCAAGGCTGGTCCGAGATAGATCGGCAGATAGTCCCAGCCCGCGCGGGCGGCTTCGCCCACCGCGCCATAAAACGTCCAGCTGGTGCAATAGACCGCCAGCGCCAGCGTATACAGAACGGCGCGTCGCCTGGCGGAGCGGTCAAAGCGCGCCGCATGCGCGTCCCCCCAGGCGGCGAGCACGAACAGCAAGGCCACATAGGCGCCAAGCACCACAAGCGCGAGACTGAGCGGCAAAACCTCTCCTCCCTGCCCGTCCGGATTGAGTGTTCTGGATCAGACGGTCTTGAACGATAGACGGATTTCCAAAGCGCTGACCAGCCAGGAGCGCCCCGATCAAACGCAAACGCGGCGGCTCTAAGAGCCGCCGCGCCCGGTTACAGACATTGGATCTGGCTATTCAGCCGGGCCCGCCGCCTTGGTGTGCGTGACATGGGTGACGGAGGACGGCATGCGAATGTCCTCCACCATGTTCTGGATCTCCGCCGGCGGCGCCTTGGTCGCCAGCGCCACCACCGTCGCGGTGATGAAGCTGATCACCATGCCGACAGAGCCAAAGCCCTCCGGCGACACGCCCAGGAACCATTGATCGGTCGTGCCTTGGGGAATGTTTGGCAAGATGCCGAACAGACCGCCCAGGAAGATCAGTCCGAACACGATCGAACCGATCAGCATGGGCCGGGTCTCCCCCTCTTCTTTCAGGCCGAAATACATGATCAACAGGATGATGCTGACGATCAGGGCGACCACGCCGAGCACGATCGGGCTGAAGCCGATCTTGAAGTGCACGATATAGGCCGCAGTGATCGTCAAACCGACCACCATGCCGGCGATGGCGCCTTCCTTGTTCATGCGCTTCCAGAAAATCCCCAGGAAGATCACCGGGAAGAAGCTGGCGGCGGCCAGACCGAAAGCGAAGGCCACGACCGCGGCGACGAAGCCAGGCGGGTTGATGCCCGCATAGATCGCCACAACCACCGCGCCCACGGCCGCAATCCGCGCGACCAGTAGCTCCTGGGTGTCCGTCATGTTCTTGATCAGCACCTTGCGGCACAGATCGTGTGACACCGCCGAACTGATCACCATCAAGAGACCCGCAGCGGTGGACAGCGCAGCCGCAAGGCCGCCAGAAACCACCAGACCGATCACCCAGCCCGGCAGGCCCCCGATCTCGGGATTGGCCAGCACGAAGATGTCACGGTCGAGCGTGGTCACCTCGTTCACCTCCGGGTCGGCGCGATACTGGATCTGGCCGTCGCCGTTTTTGTCGGTGAAGCCCAGAAGACCGGTGCGCTCCCAGTTGTAGAACCATTGCGGGGTCGCCCCTTCGCCCATTTCCGAAGCGCGCGCTTGCTGTGTCGCGACCTCAGTGGAATAGGTGCTTTCATTGACCGTTTCGATGAAGTTTGAGCGGGCGAACACCGCCACGGCTGGCGCCGTGGTGTAAAGCGCGGCGATGAAGATCAACGCCCAACCCGCCGATTTGCGAGCGTCCGAGGCCCGCGGCACGGTGAAGAAGCGGATGATCACGTGCGGCAGCCCCGCCGTGCCGACCATCAACGCCAAGGTGATGGCGAAGACGTCGATCATGGATTTCTGCCCCTCGAGATAGGAGCTGAAGCCCAGTTCTGACAGGGTCCGGTCCAGGCTGAGCAGCAAGGGCGTTCCGTCCGCCGTATTGCCGATGAAGCCCAGCTGCGGAATCGGCGTGCCGGTGATCTGCAAGCTCAGGAAGACCGCCGGAACGGTGAACGCGAAGATCAGCACGCAATACTGCGCCACCTGAGTATAGGTGACGCCCTTCATGCCGCCGAGCCCCGCATAGAACAGCACGATGATCGCGCCGATGATGACGCCCATCTCGATTGGCACGCCCAGGAAGTTGGAGAAGGCGATGCCGGTGCCGCGCATCTGCCCGGCGATATAGGTGAAGGAGATGAACAAGGCGCAGATCACCGCCATGATGCGGGCCGCCTGGCTGTAATACCGGTCGCCGACAAAGTCGGGCACGGTGAACTTGCCGAACTTGCGCAGATACGGCGCCAAGAGCAGCGCCAGCAGCACATAACCGCCCGTCCAACCCATCAGGAAGACCGAACCGTCATAGCCCATGAAGGCGATCAGCCCCGCCATGGACAGGAATGAGGCGGCGCTCATCCAGTCGGCGGCGGTGGCCATCCCGTTGAAGATCGGGTGCACGTCATGGCCGGCCACATAAAAGTCTTCAGTGGTCGACGCCCGCGCCCAAATCGCGATGCCGATATAGAGGCCGAAGGTTCCGATGACGAAAAACGCCGTCCAGAACAAGGTGGTGTCGAGACCCAGAATGGTCGATTCCATATCCGCCTCCCTTATCCATGCTCATTGTCGACGTCATACTTGCGCTCGATGCGATGCATCAGCGCGGAGTAGACGAAGATCAGAATGACAAAGACATAGATCGCGCCCTGCTGCGCGAACCAGAACCCCAAGGGCGCGCCGCCGATGGAGAAATTGTCCAGAACGTCACGGAACAGGATTCCGAACCCGTAGGACACGGTGAACCAGATCGCGAGCAGGATCCCCATCAGGTTGAGGTTTTCCTGCCAATAATGCCGATACTTGTCCTCGGAAATATTGTGATCGCCGGACGCCTCCTGTGGCGGCTCGCCCGTGGTCGGATGGTCTGAGTCAGCCATCGTGCTCCTCCCTATTCATCGGGGTTTTCCCCGTATGACAGGAAGGGTGTCAGTCACAGGACGGAGCGGGCAGCCCGACATTGGTCGAAGCCGAACTGAGCACGCTTGGGAGGATCAGGACGCCCGAGCAGCGCGCCAGAATCGATCCAAGATAAAATAGTATTAAGTATTTCATCTACTTAAATTGAGGCGACTGGCAGCCTACAACATCTCAAAGCCCTCAGACCGGGTTCGCCGCACGCCGAACACCTCGGCGAGAATCTCGTCGCTGAGCGCCTGATCAGGCGCGGCGGCGATCCGCAAGCGTCCCCGATCCAGAACAGCGATCTGATCGGCGTGGCGGCGGGCGAGCTCAAGATCATGAAGCGCACAGATGACGCTCGCGCCTTCATCAGCCTGCCGCCGCAGCACCGCCATGGCTTCCAGCTGATGACGCGGATCAAGCGCCGCAATGGGCTCGTCGGCCAACAGGATCGGCGCATTGGACGCCAGCGCGCGCGCCAGATGAAGCCGCGCCTGCTCTCCGCCCGACAGATCATGGACGAGTCGATCCTTGAGATGGCTGGCGCTGGCTTGCGCCAAAGCCAGATCGACCTGCGTCCGGTCAGCGGGAGGCAAGCGATCATAGGCGGCGGCGCCCCAGGCGTAGCGTCCCAGCGCGGCCAGATCCCCGCCCGTCATGGACCAGGCGAGGCTTCGATCTTGCGGCAGATAGGCCATGGCGCGGGCGCGCGCTGTCGGCGAGAGCATCTCGACAGGCGCGTCATCCACCCAGACCGCGCCGGTTTCAGCTTTCAACAATCCCAGCACCGTCTTGATCAGAGTGGACTTGCCCGCCCCGTTCGGTCCGACCAGAGCCGTGAGCTGACCACGCGCCGCGACCAGACTGACATCATCAAGCACGTTCACGCCGCGGCGTTTCACGGTCACATGATCCAGAACGATGCGAGTGGTTCCAGTCTGGCTCATCGTCCCATACCCCGGCTGCGCGCAGCGATCAGGATGAAGACCGGCGCGCCGATCAGAGACACCATGACGCCCAGTCGCAACTCCTGATCCAGCGGAACCAGTCGCAACACCAGATCCGCCAGGGTGATCAGGACCCCGCCCAGAAAGGCGCTCGGCCAGACCAGATCAGACGGATCATGTCGCACAAAGGGGCGCACGATATGGGGCGCGACAATGCCGACAAAGCCGATAACCCCTGAAATCGCCACAGCCGCGCCCGTCAACAGCGCCGCAGCGCCGATAACGCCAACCCGTGTGCGCGCCAGATCGACGCCCAGGGTCTGCGCGGTCTCTTCACCCAGCGCCAGGGCGCGCAGATGCGGCGCCGTCAGCAGGGCGAGCACGCCCCCCGCAAGCCAGAACGGCGCAACAAACACCAGATCATCCAATGAGCGATTGGTGACCGAACCCAGCATCCAGCTGACCATGTCTGACAAGGCGAACCGGTTCGGCGCCAGATTCATCGCCAAAGCGCCCAGCGCGCCGGCGAAACTGGACAAGCCGACCCCCGCCAGGATCAGCTGCACCGCGCTGATACGCACGCTCGCCAGACCGCTCAAGACCCCCGTCGCCGCCAGTGCGCCCAAAATGGCGAATACGGGCACCGTGAAAGCGCCCAGAACGCTGATCCCGAAATAGAGCGCGATGATCGCGCCCAGAGAGGCCGAGGCCGACACGCCCAGAACCCCCGGTTCGGCCAGCGGATTTCTCAGCAAACCTTGCATCAGGGCGCCGGATGCGCCCAGCGCCATTCCCACGCCCAGAGCGGCCAGCGCCCGCGGCAAACGAATCTCCCAGACGATGATGCGCGCGGTTTCATCGCCGCCGCCCCAGAGCGCCGCAAACGCCTGCAGCATGGACAGCTCTGAACTCCCCAACAGCGCCGAAGCCAGAAGCATCCCAAGAGCAGTCGCCCCCAGGGCGGCGAGCAGGGTCAGACGCGTCATGATTCAGCCCCGTCCAGATCCAGGACCAACGCATTGGCGGCCTGTCGCGCGCGCAAAGCCTCATCGGCCATGAACCAGGCTCCGCACGACAACGCCGCCGCATCCAGTTCAATAACGGGAGTGGTCTCCATCATCCGCCGGAACACGGAATGCCGGCTGGCCGACCAGCTGTCTATGGGCGCCGTCTCACCGTCAAAAAACGCCGCGAGAATGATGTCCGGCGCCTGCTCATGCAACTGTTCGAGCGGCAGGTTGATCCAGCCGGTCTTGCCTTGCTCGGCGATGACATTCTCAAACCCCGCCGCTGTCATGAAAGCATGCATCAGGGTGCCCGACCCTGTGGTGAGGCCGGAGGGCGTCATGTAAAGCGCGCGCAAACGCGGTCCGTCAGCCGCGCGCGCCAGCTGGCTGCGCATATGAGCGATGCGCGCTTCCCCGCGGTCCGCCTGGCCGAGGGCCAGGGCCGTACGCCGGATCATGGCCTCCATATCGTCAAAGCCCGCGCTGAAGCCCAGCTCGAAAGTCTCAAGGCCCAAGCGCTGATAATACGCGCCGGCGCGCCCCCCGGCGTCATAGCCGCGCACGATCAGATCCGGCGCCAACGCCAGAACGTCTTCCGCGTCATCTCTGAGCTGGGGCAGGCCGCGCGCCTGATCGCGCAGATAGGAATGACGGTCATCGGCATGGGTGGAGACCGCTGCGATCGCATCCCGATCCGCCAGCCCCAGCACATACTGATCCGCGCAATAGTCCAGAGACACCACGCGCGGAGCGAGCGCCGCCGCCGAACCGGCGACGACGCCCAGCATCAGGGCGACCACGAGAACCGCCGCCCGCACCATTACGGACGCACCCGCAGGCCGAGCGTCACCGCACGCGGCGCACCGGCGAACCCGGCGACAGGTTCATAGGCCTCATCAAAGAGATTGCGGACGCCCAGAACCAGCTGGAGCCGGTCACGTACATCCAGAACCCCGGTCAGATCGACGGTTTCATAAGACGGCACAGCGCCCGATCCGCTGACATAGAAGCCCGCATCGTCATAGGTGACGTCCGTACGCGCGCCGACAGAGCGCCAGGTCGCGCTGAGCGACGCGATCTCGATGGGCCGCCAGGTCCCGGTCACGGCCCAGCTGTCTTCAGGACGGCGCAGCAATGGCGCGCCCGTGCTGGCGTTGGCCGCATCGGTGTGGGTGTAGTCCACACGCACCGACGCCTGATCAATGGGCGTCCATTCGGCGAAGGCTTCATAGCCTTGAAGGTCCGCCTCGCCCACATTGCGATTCTGGCCGATGAACAGGGCGCCGTCGTAGACATACTCGATCAGATCCTCGATCGCGCTGTCATACCAGACCGCTCCAAAGCGCAGCGCGTCTTCGCGTCCGGCCAGATCCAACGCGCTGTCAAATCCGATCTCGAACGTCTCGCCCTCTTCCGGCTGCAGGTCAGGATTGGCGGCGACGAAGGCGGAACTGGAGAACCGCTCAGACAGGCTCGGCGCCTTGAACGACGTGCCATAGCTGGCGCGCAGGCGGGTGTTGAACATGTCCAGACGATAGACCGCCCCCAGATTGTAGGTGGTCTGGTCGCCGAACGCTTCATAGTCGTCAAGGCGGATCGAGCCGGTGACGTCAAACCGCTCGGTCAACCCCGCTTGGACCGCAGCATAGGCGGACCACAGATCCTCGCTGACCGACAAGGGGGCATTGAACGCGGTGTCTGATTGCGCCTCTTCATCCTGAAGATCGACGCCAAAACTGATCACAGGATCGATCAGAGCGGACATGCCGGCCGGCGTCCAGACATTGGACCATTGGACGAAATCGCGCGCGCCGTCATACGCATCCGTCCCAGCGCCGTCATTGAAGCTGTCGAGCGACATCTCCACGCGCCCTGCGCGCAGGCGGCTTTCAAAGTCATTGGTCGGGCGAGAATAGACGAGCCCCAGGCTCCACAGCGTCTGGGAATCCTCGCTGCGCAGATCCGTGTCGTCGGCGCGCTGAAACCCCGTGGGTCCGCCCGAGAACGTGTCGAAATCCACCTCTGACTCGCGATGCCGGATGAGGGCCTCAACGCTGAACATGTCGTTGAAAGCAAACCCGCCATTGGCCGAAAGCACGGTGAATTGCGACGGATCCGGATCGCCCGTGCGGGTCGAGATCCGGTCCGGCGTCACATCATAGCCGTCGCTGTCCTGATATTCCGCGGTGGCGGCGAGATTGAACCGCCCCTCGCGCACGCCGCCGCCGATCAGGGCGTGGTAGGTGTTGAACTCCCCCACAGATGCTTCGCCGTAAAGCTCGGAGCCGCTCTCGGGCGCCCGGCGCGGCAGGATGTTGATCACGCCGCCCACAGCGTCAGAGCCATAAAGCGAAGAGAGCGGACCGCGCACCAGCTCGATGCGGCCAGCGTCGCCCACAAGATCAGAGCCGAAATTGAACGCGCCGTTGGAGGCCGACACGTCATTGAGACGGATGCCGTCATAAAGCGCGAGGATATGCTTGGAGTTCGACCCGCGCACAAAAACACTGGCGGTCGAGCCCGCCGGGCCGGACTGAACCACGGCGAGACCCGGCGTCGCGGACAGCGCTTCAACCAGCGTGTTCTGATTTTTCAGGTCGAGTTCGGCGCGGTCAATCACGTCCAGCGTGGCGGGCAGGCGCTCCAACAGGCTGGGCGCGCGCACGCCGGTGACGACGACGGTGTCTTCTGGTCGCTCTAAAGCGAAAGACGGGGCGGCGGACAGAGCGAACGCGAGCGCCGCGAGGGAGATTTGGGCTTTCATCATGAAGCCTCCGTTGGCGCCGGGAGCGTGAGCGGCTCTCGGCGTACAGCGATGCAACGGCGCCTCGCTCCGACGAAATCGGAACGACGCTCGACGCGCCGGTCGTCGCTGCAAACGGAAGGCGTCCGCGTTCTCCTGGTGTGTTCCCGCACCCAGAACGAGCGACCGCGATGGCAGGTCTCCTGGCTTGCGGGTCAATGCGATGCGCCGCCTTCCCAGATCTGACGATCCAGTGGCATGTGGCGCATCCCTCGCCGCTCACAGTTGCGGGTACAGCCCCGGACCAGACGCTTGCGCGTCGCACCGGTGTTCCCTCTTCGCTCCCTCGCGGGAGAACCGTCGCGTAATCAGTGTGTTTAAGCGGGGCTCGGCCCTGCGGTCAAGCGCGCTAGCCCTGCTCTTCGGGCAAACGCACGATCAGACCGTCCAGCGCCGCGCCCACCTTGATCTGGCAGGACAGGCGTGAAGTCTCCTGAACGTCGCTCGCGAAATCGAGCATGGATTCCTCCATGGAGGACCGCTCGCCGGTCTTGTCCGTCCAGGCCGGGTCCACATAGACGTGGCAGGTGGCGCAGGCGCAGGCGCCGCCGCAATCGGCGTCGATGCCGGGCACCATGTTGCGGATCGCGCCTTCCATCACGGTCAGCCCGTCTTGAACCTCGACCTGATGCTCGGTTCCGTCATGCTCGATATAGGTGATCTTGGCCATGGTAGAGGTCTTCCAGAATCTGTGAGGCAGGCTTTGCCCGCGTTTGGGCGCTATTTAGGACAGGAAGTCGCGCATCGCCACTCCGGGATCGCGCAAACGATCCGGGTCAGGCTCAGCATTTGAGGCGATCATGCGCTGAGCGGCCATGTATTCGGGGCCAGAATTGACCGCCTCGCAGGCGATCAGGCGCCCACCCATCAGGTGAAACAGCGCGAACTTGCCCTCTTCCGGGTCGCCGCGGCGGATCATCTGGTCCGCCCCCTCGATCAGGCCGGCGATTTGCAGCTTCATGTCGTACTGGTCTGACCAGAACCAGGGCACAGGATCATAATCGACCTCGAGCCCGCATATCGCCTGAGCGGCGGCTTTTCCCTGATCAATGGCGTTCTGCACCGATTCCAGCCGGATCGAGCGTCCATAGCGTTTGGAATGAAAACGCGCGACATCGCCAATGGCGGAAATCCGGTCATCGCCTGTGCGGGCGGTCTCATCCACCAATATGCCGTTATCGCACTCAAGCCCCGCGGCGCGCGCCAGCTGATCGTTCACCGTCAACCCTGCGGCCACCAGCACCGTATCGGCGTCCACGATCTCGCCATCGGCCAGTTCGACGCCGGTGACCTTGCCGCCCTCGCCAGCGATCGCCTTCACCGGCGCGTTGACGCGCAGATCGACGCCATAGCCACGATGGATCGCGCCGAACCAGCCGCCCAGAAGCGCACTCGCCGTGCGCGCCATCGGGCGCTCGGCCGCTTCCAGAATGGTTACCTCCAGCCCGCGCTTGCGGGCGGAAGCGGCGACTTCCAGCCCGATATAGCCCGCGCCGATAATGGCGATGGAGCGCGCGTCATGAAAGGAGGCTGCGAGGTCTTCGGTTTCCGCCAGCGTGCGCAGCACATGCACCCCATCTAGGTCCGCGCCCGGAATGGGCAGGCGGCGCGCCTCCCCGCCTGTGGCCAGGATCAAGCGGTCATAGGCGATGCGCTCGCCAGTATCGGTGATGACATTGCAGGCGCTGCGGTCGATGGCGGTGACGCGCACGCCCGTGCGCAAATCAATTTCGGCCTTGTCATACCATTCAGCGGGTTTGAGCCAGAGCCGGTCCACCGGCAGCTCACCCGCCAGATACGCCTTGGACAGCGGCGGACGCTGATAAGGCGCGGCGGCTTCGCCCGCCAGAATGATGATCGGCTGATCATACTTGCGCTTGCGCAATTCCGCCACTGCGGACAGGGCAGCCTGGCCGCCTCCGATAATGACCGTTCCGGACACTGCGATCCGCGCTCCCTGTCTGTCTCGTTTCTTATGGGGCCATGGCGCCGCGCCCTTGGGTCCAAGTCAAGCGCCGGACTGCGCAAACGAGCCTACGCGAAGTCTTGCCGCCATGCGCGAGCCGTCTTATCAGCCTCATCATGACCGTCCTGACCCTGACCCTGCCTGACCCTGAAGCCAATGCGCGGCTGGGCGCGCGCCTGGCGCGCCTGCTTGAGCCGGGCGACGCGATTCTGCTCGAAGGCGGTCTGGGCGCCGGCAAGACCACGCTGGCCCGCGGCGTGATCGAAGCGCTGACCGGCGAAAAAGATGCGCCCAGCCCCACCTATACGCTCGTCCAGCCCTATGAAACCGATCAGGGCCTCGTGCTGCTGCACGCCGATCTTTACCGGCTTGAGGATCCCGAGGAGCTTGATGAGCTGGGGTTGGACGAGGCGCTGGATCATGGCGCCGCCCTGATCGAATGGCCGGACCGCATGGGACGCTGGCGTCCGGCGGACCGGCTTGAGATAGTCCTGACTGAAACCGAGGCTGGCGGACGCACCGCACGCCTTGAAGCTTTTGGAAGCTGGGAGACTCGCCTTGGCGGACTTGCAGACTGATCCGCGCGCCGAGGCGCGCGCCGCGTTCATCAAAGCGGCGGGCTGGGGCGATGCGCATGTGCGCGCCTTTCCCGGCGACGCCTCCAGTCGATCCTATTTTCGGCTGAACCGCGGCGACGACACCGCCATACTGATGGATGCGCCCGGCGGATCCGAAGCCCCCGCCTGCCCGATTGACGCCAGCGACGCTGACCGGCAAGCGCTCGGCTATAACGCCGTCGCGCGCCTGGCCGGCAACAACACCGCCGCCTTCGCAGCCATTTCCAGCGCCCTGACCGCGCGCGGGTTCTCCGCGCCGCGCATATTTGAAGCGGATATTGATCAGGGTTTTCTGATCCTCGAGGACCTGACCGACGCCCTGTTCGCGCGCCTGATCCCGAGCGTCGCCCATGAAGGCGCGCTTTACGCCACTGCAGTCGAGGCGCTGGCGGCGATCTATCGCTCCTCGTTCGAGCGCGAACCCACAGCCTTTGGCCATGCCTGGGCCATCCAGGACTATGACGCGCTGGCGTTGAGCGCGGAGACCGAGCTGTTCACCGACTGGTACGCCCCCCATAAGGGTCAGACCCCGTCCGAGGCGGACAAAGCGGACTGGCGCAAAGCCTGGGCGCAGGTTCTGCCCGCCCTGAACGCGCACGCGCCGGGGCTGGTGCTGCGCGATTACCATGCCGAGAACCTGATCTGGCTGCCCCAGCGCCAGCATGAGGCCAAGGTCGGCCTCTTGGACTTTCAGGACGCGCTGTTCGGCCATCCCGCCTATGATCTGGTCTCCCTGATCGAGGACGCCCGCCGCGATGTGGCGCCCGATCTGGCGACGCCTTTGACCGACCGCTTCTTCAACGCAGCGGGCCTCAGTGATCGCGAGGCGTTCGACGCCGCCGCTGCAGTTCTGGCCGCCCAGCGCAACGCCAAGATCCTGGGGATTTTCGTGCGCCTCGCCCAGCGCGACGGTAAGCCGCGGTATCTGGATCTTCTGCCGCGGGTGGAGCGCCATTTTGTGCGCAACCTCGCCCATCCGGTTCTCGCTCCCGTCCGGGCCGTCGCCAGCGCCCTGACTCCCGCCCTCTTCGAGAAGGCCTGAGCATGACCCAGCTCCCGACTAAAGCCATGGTGATGGCCGCAGGGCTGGGCACCCGCATGCGTCCTTTGACCAATGATCGCTGCAAGGCGCTGGTGGAGCTTGACGGCAAACCGCTGATCGACTGGACGCTCGACAGGCTCGCTCAGGCCGGCGTTGAAACCGCTGTGGTGAATGTCCATCACTTCGCCGACCGGCTGGAGGCGCATCTCGCCGCCCGCATCTCACCCAAGATCGTCATTTCCGACGAGCGCGATCAATTGCTGGAAACCGGCGGCGGCCTCGCCAAGGCGGCGCCGCTATTGGGCGACGCGCCGATTTTTGTGGCGAATATCGATTCCGTCTGGCGTGAGACAGAGGGTAAGAGCGAATTGTCCAGGCTCGCCCAAGCCTTTGATCCCGAGCGCATGGACGCCCTGCTCCTGATCACGCCGACCGGGAACACGCTGGGCTTTGACGGGCCGGGTGATTTCTTCATGGGCGAGGACGGGCGTCTGACTCGCCGCGGCGAAAGACAGAGCGCCCCTTACGCCTATACCGGCGTTCAGATCCTGCACCCACGCGTGCTCAAGGGGCTGCCGGTCGAGCCGTTCTCCACCAACCTCATCTGGAACACCGCGCTCCAGGCCGGCCGCGTGCATGGTTGTGTGATGGATGCGTTCTGGATGCATGTAGGCGACCCTGACGCGCGTCATGCGGCGGAGAATCGGCTACGCTCACGCGCATGAGCGCTGATCATCTGTTTTCACACCCTTCGCCGCGGGTTTTCACCCTGCCGCCCGCCGCGCCGTTCCTGACAGAACTGGCGCGCGGACTGAAAGACGCCTTTCCCGATCCTGACGCGCTCAGCCGGGTGACGGTCCTGATCCCGACCCGCCGGGCCGGGCGTGAACTGGCCGAAGCCTTCACCCGCTTGTCGCCCGGCGCAGCGTTGTTGCCGATGATCCGGCCCATCGGGGATGTGGACGCGGACGAGCCGCCGTTTGAACCCGGAGAACTTGCCGACATAGCCCCCGAAGCCGTCTCGCCCGCCCGCCGGCGGTTCGAGCTGGCCAGCCTGATCTTGCAAAAGGAAAAGGCGGTCGGGCGGTCCATGGGCGCAGGCGGCGCTCTGGCGCTGGCGGATGATCTGGCTCGCCTGCTTGATGATCTCGCCACCGAGGATGTGGATGATCTGGGCGCCCTGACCGAACAGATCCGCGCCGCCCTCCCCGCCCATATGCAGGAAGCGGCGCTGTTTCTGGACATCGTGCTGGAGGCCTGGCCCGCGCGCCTTCAAGAGATGCAGCGTGTGGACCCGGCCCGGCGTCGGTCCTTGCTGCTCAAGGCGCTGGCGGCGCGCTGGCGCGAGACCCCGCCCGCCGATCCCGTGATCGCAGCCGGATCCACCGGCTCCATCCCCGCCGCCGCCGAGCTTCTGAGCGCGGTGGCGAGCCTGCCCCAAGGCTGCGTGGTCCTGCCGGGATTTGCGCGCGACATGGATGAAGACGCCTGGGCGGCCATTGATGACGGTCATCCCCAGCGCGCCATGAAAACCCTGATCGACAAGATTGGCCTTGACCGGAACGATGTCCGGTTCTGGCCCGGCGCCGAGGAAGGCCGCCAGGACGCCCCGCGCGCCCGCGTCATCGCCGAAGCGCTGCGTCCCGCCGAAGCCACGGCGGACTGGCTCCGCCGTGTGGACGACCTCAAAGAAGCCTGGGGCGAGGACGTTTTTGAAACCGCGCTGGACGGGCTGAGCGTCATTGATGCGCCGGCGCCCGCCGAAGAGGCGCGCGCCATCGCCCTGATGCTGCGTGAAACACTGGAGACGCCGGGCGCACGCGGCATTCTGGTGACGCCTGACCGGAACCTCTCGCGCCGGGTGATCACTGAAATGGCGCGCTTTGGGGTTACGGTGGACGATTCCGCCGGTCAGCCTTTGTCCGACACTCCGTCCGGGGCCTTCCTGATCCGCGTCCTGCAAGCCGCGCTCGATCCCGGATCGGCGCTGGCCTTCTCGGCCCTCGCCACCTCGCCGCTGTTTGCGCTGGGTGAAGAGCGCGCGCCCCTGCGCGCGGTTTTAGGCGCGATGGAGCGACGCGCCCTGCGCGGTCGCCGTCCGGGCTATAGCTGGATGGCGCTGGCCGGGCATGTACGTGACGCCGCCGGCGATGATGAAGACCGCCGCGACCGTTGGGGCGGTATCGTTGATGCGCTGGCTCAGGCGCTGTCGCCGCTGAGCGCGCTTGAGGGCGCGCACACCATGCGCGCCTGGACCCAGGCGCTTGTTGAAAGCGCTGAAGCGCTGGCGCGCACGGATGAAATGGCGGGTGCAGACCGCCTCTGGGCGACGGATGCGGGTGAGAACGCTGCGCTTCTGATGCGCGAATTCATGGAAGAGGCCGAGGCGCTGCCGCCGCTGAGCCTGCATGATTTCGCCCGCGCCGTGCTGGAAACGGCGCGCGCCCGTCTGGTCCGGCCCCGCTATGGCGCGCATCCGCGCCTGCAGATCCTGGGACCGCTTGAAGCGCGTCTGGCGGAAGCTGACCGGGTGATTCTGGCCGGGCTGAATGAAGGCGTCTGGCCCGCCGCGCCCAAATCAGATCCCTTCCTCAGCCGCGGCATGCGGGTGGCGGCGGGCCTGTCCGCGCCCGAAGAACGCTTTGGCCTCGCCGCCCATGACTTTGCACAACTGGCCTGCGCCCGTGATGTGACGCTGACCCGGTCCGCCAAGCTTGATGGCGCGCCCACGGTCGCCTCGCGCTGGCTATGGCGCCTCAAAACCCTGGCGCGCGGCGCACTGGGAGAGGCTTCTGAGCAGGCGCTGACGCCGAGACGCGATTATCTGGCCCTGGCCGAAGCGCTGGACGCCACTACGGCTCACACCTTCATCAAGCCGCCCGAGCCCGCTCCGCCGGTCGAGGCGAGACCCCGACAATTGAGCGTCACCCAGATCGAGACCTGGGTGCGCGATCCCTATTCGATCTTCGCGCGCAAAATCCTGCGCCTCGACAAGCTTGATCCGCTGGACCGTCCCGCCGGCCCGCCCGAACGCGGCACGGCCTATCACGCTGCGCTGGAAACCTGGGTGCGCAGCCTTGGCGACGCCGACACCCTGCCACGCGACGCGCTGGAGCGATTGCTGAAAGAGGGTGAAAACGCGCTCATCCAGGCCGGGTTCAGCGACAATGCGCTGGGCGTCGAGATGAAGCGCTTTGAGCGCGTGGCGCAATACATGATCGTCTTCGAAGAAGAGCGACGCGATTACGGCTTCCTGCCGACCGCCCTTGAAGCGCTGGGCGACATTACGTTTGAAGCGCCCGGCGGGCTGTTCACGCTGACCGCGCGCGCCGACCGGATTGATCTCAGGCCCTCCGGCGCGCTCGACATCGTGGATTACAAGACCGGCCAGCCGCCTTCAGCCAAGGAAGTCGCCGCAGGTTTCGCCCCGCAATTGCCGCTGGAGGCCGCGATGGCCGCGCGCGGCGCGTTTGAAGATGCGCCCAGCCACGAGCCGGGCGATCTCATTTATGTGCGGCTGTCCGGCGGGCGCGTGCCGGGCGAGCCCAAATCCATGGTTAGAAACCCTGATGGCGACGATGCGGGCATTCTGGCCGAGCAGGCTTTGGAACGTCTGGTGAAATGGGTGGCGAATTTTGATGATCCACGTCGCACTTATCCCAGCCAGCCAAGGGTGAAATTCATCAATAAATGGGGCGATTACGATCATCTCGCCCGCCGCAAGGAATGGGCGAGCGCGCCCGGCGACGATAACGGAGAGGGAGGCGCGTCATGAGTCAGCCCGGATTTGATCCCGCCATCGTCTCAGACGCCAGCGCGGCGCAATCGCTTGCCGCGGACCCGTCCGCCAGCGTCTTTGTCGAAGCCAACGCCGGCTCGGGCAAGACCCGCGTTCTGGTGGACCGGGTGGCGCGCCTGTTGCTCGCAGGCGCCAAGCCTGACCGCATCCTGTGCGTGACCTTCACCAAGGCCGCGGCCGGCGAGATGCAGACTCGCCTGTTTCGCAAGCTGGGCGACTGGTCGACCCTGCCCGATGACGCGCTGACAGCTGAACTGGATGCGCTGGTCACCGAGGGCCAGCGCCCGGAGCTGGCCGAAGCGCGGCGCCTGTTCGCGCGCGCGCTGGAAACCCCTGGCGGCTTGAAAATCCAGACCCTGCACGCGTTTTGTGAGCGCCTGTTGCGGCGTTTCCCGCTGGAAGCGGGCCTGCCGCCCGGCTTTGACGTTCAGGATGATGCGGCTGGCAAAGCGCTGCAGGCCGAAGCGCTGGATGCGCTATCGGGCCTCGCGCACAAAGACCCTGAAGGCGAAATCGCCCAGGCGATCGCCGCGCTGATCGACAATGCCGGAGCCGACGCCCTGCCAAAGCTCGCCAGCTTCGCCATGTCCAAACGCCATGAAATCAATCAGGCGCTTGCGCAAGCCGGATCGCTGGACGCTTTGCTGGAACAAGCGAGCGCGCTTTTGGGCGTGGACCCCGAGCTTGATGTGGATCAGGTGCTCGCCGAAGCCTGGGCGGACACCGATGTGGGCGCGTTGGAAGCCGCCTTGAGCGCGCTGCAGACCGGCGGGACGAAAACCGATCAGGCCAGCGCGCAGGCGCTGCTGGAGGTGCTCGATGTGGCCGATGAAGACGCCGCCGAAGCTTTTGATTATTATATTGAGTTTCTAACCACCAAGACCGGCGCGCTGAAAAAGCCCAAATCCATCTTCTCCAAGAAGACCGGCGAGAACTACCGTATCCTGGTGACCTTGTTTGGCGACGAAGGGGCGGAGATTCACCGGGTGGGCGATGAAATCCTGCCCAAGCTGGCCGCCGCCGCCGCCAATCGGATGACCCGCGCCGCCTTGCGACTGGCTGAGCGCTTGCTGAGCGATTACCAGGCTCGCCTCAACCGGCTGCGCCGGGTGGATTTCTCAGACCTTGTGGAGCGCGCGCGCCTGCTGCTGACCGATTCCGAGGCGCGGGGCTGGGCGCTCTACAAGCTCGACCAGGGGCTTGATCATGTGCTGGTGGATGAAGCCCAGGACACCGCGCCTGAACAATGGTCGGTGATCAATGCGCTGACCGAAGAATTCTTCGCCGGCGAGGGGGCGCATCTGGACCAGCATCCCGATGCGCTTCAGCGCACGGTTTTCTGCGTCGGCGACGAGAAACAATCGATCTATTCGTTCCAGAACGCCGATCCACGCGAGTTCCTGGCCCAGCGCCAGCGCCTTCAGACCGAGGCCCGGCTGGCGCGCCTGCGCTTTGAGAGCCCGCCGCTCAACGTCTCCTTCCGCTCCAGCCCCGAAATCCTGGCGGCGGTGGACGCCTGCTTCGCCGCTGAAGCGGCCGCCCTCAGCGCGGAGCGCAAGGATATGGTCGAGGGGCTGGAGACCAAGCTATTGATGAGCGACCCTGAAACGCTTGAGCGGCGCGATCCGTTGGCGTTCCATCGCTATGACGGCCACCTCGCCGCCCGCGCCGGCGCGCCGGGCTGTGTGGAAATCTGGCCGGCCGTACCCAAACCCGAAGGCGGTCAGGAGGACGAGCTTGATCTGCGGCCTGTAGACGCCGAGCGCAAAGATTCTGCGCGCAATCAGCTGGCGGAAGCGGTGGCGAGCGAAATCGCCGACATCCTCAAGCGTGGCGACGGGGTGTGGGAAGAAGGCAAGCCCTGGCGGCTGCGTCCGGCGCATGCCGGCGACATCATCGTTCTGGTGCGCCGCCGCGGCGGCCTGTTTGAAGAGATCATCCGGCGACTGAAGCTCAAAGACGTGCCGGTGGCCGGCGCGGACCGCATGACCCTCCCCGATCAGCTGGTGGTTGAGGATTTACTGTCCCTCGCCCGCTTCGCACTCTTGCCCGAAGACGACCTGTCGCTGGCGGAAGTGCTGAAAAGCCCGTTCTTCCATCCCGTGGACACGCCGGCCCCGCCCATTGACGACGACGCCCTGTTTGATCTCAGCCGCAAACCCGGCGCCCGGCTTTGGGACAAGCTGCGCCAGAGCGAGGACCCGCGCTTCGCCGAGGCCCGCAGCGTGCTCGACAAAGCCCGCGCGC
>JAEPEX010000030.1_pt1 | contig 18539 bp, 11 predicted proteins | sample 9130951 | NCBI WGS metagenome assembly JAEPEX01 (sample SAMN17228542, study PRJNA684324) | microbial mat metagenome | biome: saline marsh[ENVO:00000054]; feature: microbial feature [ENVO:01000007], biofilm[ENVO:00002034], sulphate-reducing...; material: estuarine water [ENVO:01000301]|estuarine... | reverse complement strand
CGCTTGAGGACTAGGCCGCCACCTCGTCATCCTTGATCCTGAAGAACAGGGCGTAGAAGACCGGCGTGGCGATCATGGTCAGGATGGTCGCAAAGGCCAGACCGCAGATGATGGTCACCGCCATGCCCTGGAAGAAAGCGTCGAAGATCAGGGGCGTCATGCCCAGGATCGTCGTGCCCGCCGCCAGCAACACCGGCCGCAAACGGCTGACCGAGCCTTTCACCATGGCGTCAAAACGCGGATCACCGCGGTTGATGCGCTGATCGACCTCGTCCACCAGCACGATGGCGTTCTTGATCAGCATCCCCGACAGCGACAGCAAGCCCAACAGCGCGGTGAAGGAGAAGGCCACATTGGTCGCCAGAAGCCCCATGCTGACGCCGCAGATCGACATCGGCACGATCAGCCAGATGATCAACGGCTGACGCACGCTCTGGAACAGGATGAAGCTGGTCACCAGCATGACCAGAAAGCTCAGCGGCAGCACGCCGCCCAGCGATTCATTGGCTTCGCTGGACGCCTCATGCTCCCCGCCCCATTCAAGCGTGTAGCCATGGGGCAGCTCGATGCCGCTCACGACTTCTGCAAAGCGCGGAAACGCCGAGGCCGCAGTTGTGTCCTCTGACGCTGGATTGCCTTGCACGGTCAGGGTGCGCACCCGGTTGCGGCGCTGGATCAGACTTTCATGCGCCTCCAGCTCAAACCCGCTGACCACCTGGCTGACCGGCACATAGGCGTTCTGGGACGGGCTCCAGATCAACCGGTCGGTCAGGCTGTCAGGCTGGGCGCGCTCATAGTCCGGCGCCCGCGCGATGATCGGAATCAGGATGTCGCCTTCGCGGAACACGCCCACTTGCGAGCCGGAGGTTGCATAGCTCAGCGCGTCAGCCACATCCGCGCGCGTGACGCCGATGGTCCGGGCGCGATCCGGCAGGATTTGCGGCACAAGCACCAGCTCGCGATTACGCCAGTCCGTGCGCAGATCGCGGAATTCGCCGGCTTCATTGAGCCGCCGCAATGCTTCTTCGGTCAGCGCGCGCAGAACTTCGGCGTCCGGCCCCATGAAACGCGCCTCCAGCTGGGCGCCCGAGGGCGGGCCGAACACGATCCGCTCGGACCGCGCTTCCAGCTGAGGATAGGTCTCGGTCACATAAGCCATGATGGCGTCCGCCAAGGGCGGAATCTCATCCAGCGTCTCTGTCTGCACGATCAGCTGACCATAGGCGGGATTGGGCTGTTCGCTGGTGTAAGTCAGCATGAAGCGCGTCGCGCCGCGCCCCACAAACGCATCCACCGAACGGGCGTGCTCCTGCTCGCCGGCGAAACGCGCCACGTCGCGGATCACCGCGTCGGTGGCCAGAATGTCCGCCCCCTGGGGCATGGTCATGTTCACATAGAACATCGGCGTATTCGAATTGGGGAAGAAGGCCTGCTTGACCGAGCCGAAGCCGACGATGGACGCCATGAACACCACCACCAGCGCAATCACTGTCACGATGCGGTGCTTGAGCGCCGTCACCAGAAGATTGCGATAAACGCTGTAAATGCCCCGCCCATGCGGGTCATCTGGATTGGCTTTCTCGCCCTTGAACAGGTGATAGGCGATCATCGGGGCGACCGTGATCGCCAGTATCCAGCTCAGCACCAGTGAAATGCCGATGATTGCGAAGAGCGAGAACAGAAACTCGCCTGTCGAATCGGGCGACAATCCGATGCCCGAAAACGCCATGATGCCGATGACGGTTGCGCCCAAGAGCGGCCATTGGGTCGAGTTGACCGCATCCTCGGCCGCCTTCATCCGGTCATCGCCGCGCTGGACAGAAACCTGAATGCCTTCGGTCACCACAATGGCGTTATCCACCAGCATGCCCATGGCGATGATCAGGGCGCCCAGCGAGATGCGCTGCATGGTGATGTCAAACGCGTTCATGAAGAACAACGTCCCCAGAACGGTCAGAAGCAGCACGGCGCCCACAGTCACACCGGCGCGCCACCCCATGAACAGACACAAGACCCCGATCACGATGGCGACCGACATCGCCAGATTGACCAGGAAGCCATTGGTCGCCTTGGCCACGACCGTGTGTTGTTCATAGATCGGCTTGAGTTCGACGCCGACCGGCAGATCTTGCTCCAGCTCGGCCAGCCGGGCTTCCACAGCTTCGCCCACATCGACGATATTGGCGTCTTCAAGCCCCGCCACGCCCAAGGTGAAAGACGGCTCGCCATTGTGATAAATGTAAACATCCGCCCGCTCGACGGGCGCCCGCGTTACGTTCGCAATGTCAGACAGACGCAAGGTCTGACCGGAATCGCGCGGCGAGATCAAAAGATTTTCAATCGATTCCACGCCGCCGATGGATTGCGGCATTTCAATGCGCAGCAAGCGGTCGCCCGAGGGCGCTTCCCCGGCGGAGACTACCGCGTTTTCATTGGAAAGGGTGGAAAGCACCGCCTCGACCGGAAGTCCGAGACGCGCCAGATCTTCCTGGGAAATCTCTATATAAATGCGTTCTTGCGTGACGCCTGCGACCTCCACCTTGGAGACCCCGTCCACGACCAGCAATTCGCGGCGCAGATCATCGGCGATATCGCGAATCTCACGATCAGAATATCCCGGCGCGGTGACGGCGTAGAGAATGCCGTAAACATCGCCGAAATCATCGAGAACCTGCGAGGTTCCAGCGCCCGGCGGCAAGGTTGGCGCAGCGTCCCGTATCCGCTTTCTCAGCTCGTCCCAGATTTGAGGCAACTCGCTGCCGTCAAACTCGTCGCGCATGCGCACGTGAATTTCGCTGACGCCGGGCGAGCTTTCGGAGAAGACCTCGTCAAGCTGACTCATCTGCTGGATCGCGGTTTCCAGACGCTCAGTGACCTCGTCTTCCACCTCTTCCGCCGTCGCGCCGGGATAAGGCGTGACAACAATGGCTTCCTTGATGGTGAAGGACGGGTCTTCAAGACGCCCCACCGACATGAAGCCCTGTATGCCGCCAAACAGGCAGAACAGGATGACAAGCCAGGTCAGCACCGGGCGCTCGATGGATAGTCGGGCAAGATTGAACTTGCCGCCGACCCCGGACTTTGCGGTTTCGGTCATGGGCAGACGCTCCGTGTCTGGGTCGGTCAGCGATTGATGGGGGTGATCGGGCGAACCAGCATGCCCTCATGCAACGCATTCACCCCGGCAGTGACGATCTCTTCCCCCGGCTCCAGACCGGAATGAATGACGACCTGGCCGCCCTCGATCGGTCCAGCCAGAACTGCGCGGCGACTGACGGCGCCAGAGGCAGGGTCAAACACCCAGACCGAGAAGCTGCCATCGGGATTGGAGGCCAGCGCCGAGAGCGGCGCCACCACGCCCTGCGCCTGGTTTGACAAGCTTTGTGGCAGGTTGACCGTCACCGACGCCGTCATCCCCGGTAGAATATTGGCCGGCACGGTGTCGGGCAGCGCGAACAGGGCGGTATAGGTCTGGGACGCCTGGTCAGGCTCCGCCACCAGCTCGCGATACTCCAGCTCGAAACTCTGATCCGGTAAGAACGGGAAACGGGCGACCATGTCGGGCTCGTCTCCACGATCCACCTGAGCGATCAGGCTCTCGGGCACCTGGATGGCGACCCGGAGTTCGCTGACATCCTGAATACGCACCACCGGCTGGCCCGCGGACACCGTTGTGTAATTGTCCACAAGCCGACGGCTGATCAATCCGTCAAACGGCGCATTGATGGCCGCATACTCCAGATTTTGCCGGGCGTTATCGAGCGCCACAGCCCGCAAGTCATAGGCGGTCTGCGCATCTTCAAGCGCGGCGTCAGAGGCGATGCCGCGTTCGTTAAGCGTGCGTTGCCGATCAAGATTCTGGCGCGCCTGCTGCAGCTGAACCTGCGTCTCTCGCCGGGCGCGCTCAAAATCCTGTGTCTCCAACCGGGCGACCAGAGCGCCCTGCTCAATCAACTGGCCTTCCGACACCGGAAATTCCGACAACCGACCGCCGACCTGAAAAGAGAGATCCACCGTCAGGCGCGCTTCCACCCGCCCGACAAACTCGCGTTGGTTAGAGGTCGCCGCCGCTTGCACGGCTTCAATGCGCGCTGCTCTCGGCGGCGCCTGCTCCTCCGGCTCAGCGGGCGAGCACGCCGCCAGAACGCCGAGGGCGCTCACCGCCAGCATCAGATTGCGAATAGTCATCGGGGAGACTCCGTCACGAGAGCGATGAGGCGGGCTTCTATGGCTCCACGCTCATCTGGCGAACAGGTTTCAAGGCCCAGGATCTCGGAGAAATGCAGGCCATCCGCGGCCAGCATGACGATCCGGGCCACATAAGGGTCGGAGGCGTAGGTCAGCATGTCTTCGCGAATCTGCTGATGGACACGGCGGATCGGCTCGATCAGCTCGGGACTCTCAGCCAGCGCCGCCAGCAGGCCCATATGCACCTGCCGATCCACATGCTTGTCGTCAAAAAACGCCGAGATCAGCGCCGGCAGCAGGGGAGCTTTCTCGGCAAAAGCCTGGGCTTTCGCCGTCTCATGCCGGTCGAGAAAGCGATCCGTCATGCGCTGGATCATGCCTTCGATCAGCGCCTTCTTTGATGGGAAATTGTACAGAACCCCACCCTTGGAAAACCCGCTCTCCTTGACCACCGCATCAATCGTCAAGCTGGCGCCATCGCGTGCGACCACGCGTTCCGCCGCGTCCAGAATAAGCTCGGACGTGCTGGGCTTTTCATCAGAGGGGGAGGGCGACGGGGTGTTGTTCAAGACGCGGGCCTCAGTGTCAGACAAAGTTTTGCTGCAGTGCATCTATACCGTCTGGACGGTTTTGCAACCCTTAACCGACCAGACGGTACAAATTTTTCTCGTCAAGACACCCGGCAGGGTCCTGGATGTGACAGAATCTTGAAAAAGGCGGCTCCAGCCGATGCTTTGACTTCCCGCATCGCCTCCCCCTTGCTATCGGGTGGCGCACAACAGCGTTTCGGCGCTGCGAGGGGCCAAACAATTAGGATATGATCTCATGGCGGATCTTGGTCAGCTGGGCGTTTTCGGGGTCCCGCTTTTTGGCTTGATAGGCTTCATGTTCGCCGCCTACGCCATCGTGGCGAACGATGTCATCCAGACACTGGGAACATTTCTGGCCTCAAACGCCAAACGCCCCTGGCTGGTGCTCTGGGCGTTCGCCGCCGCCATCATCGTCGCGGTGATGCTCTACGGATATTTCGGCCATGACGGCGATATCGCTTTCGGACGATTGAACCGCATTCCCTATCCCGAAACCGGCATTCAGTGGTGGCATATCCTGCCGCCTCTGGTCTTGTTGATCCTGACCCGCTTCGGCATCCCGGTCTCCACCACCTTCCTCGTCCTGACCATCTTCACGCTGACCGGCGGCTCCGCCACGGCGGGCGTGCTGGGCTCCATGATGATCAAGTCCTTGCTGGGCTATCTGGTGGCCTTTGGTGCGGGCGCGCTGCTCTTCGCCCTGATCTCGCGCATGTTTGAGACCTGGGTGTTCAAGACGGATGTTGAAGACCACGGCACGCCGAACTGGCATATTCCAATGGTCGCCGGACTGACCGCACTTCTGGTCTACCTGCTGGTGAACGGGCCGACCCTGCCTGACTTGGCCAACGCCAACTGGATCGCGACCGGTCTCGTCATCGCAGGCAGCGTGGTCGTCGCGCTGGCCACCCATCGCTTTAACACCTGGTTCGTCCTGCAATGGCTTTCGACCGGCTTTTTATGGTCGCAATGGCTGATGCAGGATCTGGCGAACATCTTCGTCTACCTGCCGCGCGAAACCGTTGTGGATCCGGTGTCTGGCGATGTCAGCGTCACCTTCTCCTTCGGACTTCTCGTCTTCGCCACCTTGCTGATGCTGGGGCTTCACGCTCTGATCTTCGCGGCCCGTGGCGGCGAGATCCAGAAGATCGTCCTGTCCAAAACCAACACCGTCGACGTCCGCGCGGCCACCGTCGTTGATTTCGCCTTTGGCATCATCTTGATGTACTTCAAGGAGATCAACGACATCCCCATGAGCACCACCTGGGTCTTCCTGGGCTTGCTGGCGGGCCGTGAACTGGCGATTTCCTTCGTTGCGAAGCTGCGCGGCGTCAAGGATGCGGCCTTTGATGTGACCACCGACATCATCCGCGCGATGATCGGACTGGTGATCTCAGTCGCGATGGCGCTGGGGCTGCCCTTCCTGGCGACTGGCGAGCTGCCTGATATTGGAGAAGCCCTGGGCTTCGCACAGGTCGAATCCGCACCTGCGGACGCCGCTGAGCTGGCGGGCTTGCCGAACCCTTCTTCAGAAACGCGCTGACGCGATTCTATCGGCCATATTGAAAGACCCCGCTGGCGACGGCGGGGTCTTTTCGATTCATGCTGCTCCTCAGAGCTGTAAAAATCGCCATTCATTGATGGCGGGCTTGCAGGTCCGTGCTAAATCCTGAGAGGGCAGGATTTATCAAGGGGATTGGTCGGACATGCAGACTTCGACCCAAGACGACAGGACCGAGACTGAGAAATCAGGCTGGGTGGGCTGGGTACAGATTGGCGCGATCATCGCCGTCATCATCCTCGCCATGGTCCTGACTTCGGTCCTGTCCTCTGGCGGAGACCGGGAGCTTCAGGCTGCGCCGGAACGCGCCGCGACTCCGGTCCAGGTGGTGCGTCCCGCAGTCGCCAACCATCAAGCTGAAATCGTTTTGACCGGGTCCGTCGCCACGCCTGCGGACGTGACGCTGAGCCCCCAGGTCGGCGGACGGGTGGTCGAAGTGTCTGACGCGGTGCGCGCAGGCGCGCATTTCGAGGCGGATGAAGTCTTGTTCCGTATCGATCCGCGCGATTACCAGGTGGCCGTGTCCCGCGCACAGGCTGGCCTGGCCGACGCCCGCAGCGCGCTGGACCAGCTGGAGGCGGAAGCCGAGATCAACCGCGCTGAATGGCGCCGCCAATATCCCAATCGCGAGATCACCTCCCTCGCCGCGCGAGAGCCGCAACTGGCGGCGGCGCGGGCGCGCGTCGAGTCCGCTCAGGCCGATCTCTCGCAAGCCCGGCTCAATCTTGAACGCACCGCGATCAGCTTTCCGTTTCGGGGTCGTGTGATCGATAGTCGCATCGAAGCGGGCCAGCTGGTCAGCGCCGGGCAGAGTTACGGCTCTGTCTACGACATCGCCCGGCTGGAAATCGTCGCCCCGATCGCCCCTGCCGATCTGGCGCGCCTGGCCCCGGCGGTCGGACGTCGGGCCGAGCTGTCTGTCGGCGGCAGCGCCTTCAACCTTCAGGGCGAGATCGTTCGCGAAGGCGCCAGCCTCGACTCTCGCACGCGCTTCATCGACCTGTTCATCGAGCCGGCGTCTCCAGACGCCCTGCGGCCCGGACAATTCGTTGACATTCGGGTCGCGGGTCCGGATCTGGAAGAGGGGGTGATGGCGCCCGCCTCCACGCTTGTGGGCCTCAATCAGGTCCGGATCATCCGCAATGACCGGATCGAAGAGGTCGAGGTCGAGGTGCTCGATCGTCTGGGAGATCAAGTCTTCCTTCGTCCGTTCGACTTCGGTCAAGGGGTGGTCACCAACCCGGTTCCTGAAAATGCATTGGGCCGCCGCGCCCAAATTCTCGCCTCTGACGAGCCGGCTCAGTGACCGATCCCGTGCTGCCCCCCTCCGCGCATTCAGGCTGGCCCGGCAAAGGCCTGATCGCCTGGTTCGTCCGCAATCCGGTTGCGGCCAACTTGCTGATGATCCTGTTTCTTCTGGGTGGCGGGATCACGGCCTGGACTCTGCAGACCGAGGTGTTTCCCACCCTGCAGCCCCGCAATGTGCAAGTGGCGGTGATCTATCCCGGCGCGACGCCCGGCGATGTAGAAGATTCTATCACCCGCCGCATTGAAGAAGCGGTGATCGGCCTGGAGGGCGTGGACCGGGTGCGCTCTGTCGCGTCTGAAGGCCGCGGCACGGTCACCATCGAGCTGCAGGATTTTGCGGACGCGCAAGTGGTCAAGGACGATGTGGAGACCGCTGTCTCCGCGATTGCCGACTTCCCACCCGCTGACGCCGAACAGCCTCAGATTCGCGTGCCTCAGCCGGTCACCACCATCCTGACTTTCGCCCTGACCGGTGATGTGGATGAAGCGGCCTTGCGTGAGGCTGGCTCGCGCATCGAGCGGGACATGCTGGCGGCGGACGGCATTTCAACGGTGCGCTTGCGCGGCGTCAGGGCGCTGGAAATCTCAATCTCGGTGTCGGAGGGCGCCCTGCGCCAGTATGGCCTCACCTTCTCGGAAGTCGCCAACGCCGTGCGCGCAGCGTCCGTCGATCTGTCGGGAGGCGAAATCCGCACGCAGGCGGGCGACATTCTGTTGCGCACCAACGCCCGGCGAGAGACAGGCGCAGAATTTGAAAACATCATTCTGCGCTCTTCGGAAACCGGGGCGCGTGTGCGACTGGGCGATGTCGCAGAGATCAATGACGGATTTCAGGAAGACCCGCTGATTTCGCGATTCAATGGCCAGCCAGCGGTGTTCATTGATGTTCAGACCCAGGGCTCGGAAGACCTGCTGGGCGTGCGCAACACCGCCATGGCGTTCGCAGAGGCCGTCGCCTTGCCGCCCGGCGTGCAGATGGAGCTGGTCGTTGATCAGTCGCAGATCTTCCGCGACCGCATTTCCTTGCTGGCGCGCAACGCCATCATCGGTTTCACCCTGGTGTTCCTGCTGCTTGTGCTGGTGCTCGACCTGCGTCTGGCCTTCTGGGTGTCGATGGGCGTCCCGATCTCGTTCCTGGGCGGGTTCGCCCTGTTCGGCATGGCCGGGGTGACGCTGAACTTCATCACAACATTCGGACTGATCGTCGTGCTGGGGATCGTGGTCGATGACGCCATCGTGGTGGGCGAGAACACCGACCGAGAGCGTCAAAAAGGCCGATCCGACGAAGAGGCCGCCATTGCAGGCGTCACAGGTGTGGCTGCGCCGGTTCTGGTCGGCGTTCTGACGACCATGGCCGCGTTCGGGCCGCTGATCTTTTCTGGCGGCACCTTTGGCGAGATCACCCGCCCCATCCCCATCGTGGTGATCTCCATTCTGGCGATTTCCCTGATCGAGGCTTTCTTGATCCTGCCCTCTCACCTGGCCCATGGCGGTCATTGGTCGCGTGGGCCCCTGGCGCGCATTCAGGACCGGGTGGCCCGGCTTCTGACCGCTTTCGCCGATGGAACCGTCAGCCGCTGGGCGCGCTTTGCGGCGCGTATGCGCTGGCTGGTGGCGGCCGCCGGCATCGCCATTCTGGTTCTGGTGATGTCGCTAGCCTCCTCAGGCATTGTGCGGTTTGTCTTCTTCCCCGCGATTGAGTCCGAACAGATCACCGCAGACATCAGCTTGCCCGACGGCGCGCCCTTCACCGCCACCCGCAACGCGGCAGAGCAAATGATCGCCGCCGCCGAAGCCATCCAGCGCGAATACGCGGAGAATGGCGAGCCGGTGTTCAAGTCCATCGAAGCCACTATTGGCGGCCGCACCAGCCTGTTTGGCGGTCCGGGCTCCAGCTCGACCACGACGATCGCCTCCAACGCCGCCCAGATCCAGATTCAGCTGACCGCCTCCGCCGATCGCACCACAAGCTCATCCGAGCTTGAAGCGCTGTGGCGTGAGCGCACGGGTCAGCTCGCCGGGGTGGAGCAGCTCTCCATCATTTCCTCGGCCGGACCGCAGGATTCAGATATCGCCTATGAATTGTCGCACCCGGATACGGAGTCGCTGGAATCCGCGGTGCGTGAATTGGCGGACGCCCTCGCCCAGATCGACGGCGTATCGGAAATCGAGGACGGCCTCGACATCGGCAAGCGCCAGTTCAACTTCACCCTCACCCCGGCGGGCGAGGCGGCGGGCCTGACGCCGCGCGATGTGGCCCGGCAGGTGCGCCAGGCGTTCTTCGGTGAAGAAGTCCAGCGCATCCAGCGCGGATCGGACGAATTGCGTGTGTTCGTGCGCTATCCTGAAAACGAGCGGCTCGGCCTGTCTGACTTGACCGATCTGCGCATCCGCACCGCAGACGGGCGCAGCCTGCCGCTCAGCGTCGCCGCCAGCATCACCGAAAGCCGGAGCTATACCCGGATCGAGCGCATCGACGGACGCCGGATCGTTGAAGTCACGGCGGATGTGGACGAAGCGCGCCTGACCCCGGGCGAAGCCCGAGCGCAGGTCGAAAGCGCCATGTTGCCGCAACTGGTGGAGCAATACCCCGAGCTGCGCTGGACCCTGGCCGGCGCCGGTCGCGAACAGGCCGAGGATTTTGCAAGCCTTGGCCGCGGCCTGTTGATCGCCATCGTGATCATGTACGCCCTGCTCGCCACCCAGCTGCGCAGTTATGTCCAGCCGATCATCATCCTGATCGCCATTCCGTTCGGTATCGGCGGCGCGATCCTGGGGCATTTCATCCTGGGCTATCCGCTGTCCTTCCCGTCCATTTTCGGCATGGTGGCGCTGTCGGGCGTGGTGGTGAACGCCTCGATCGTGCTGATTGACCGCTATAATCTCAACCTCGCCGAACGCAGCATGTCGCCCGTGGACGCCATCGCCGAGGCGGCGGGACGCCGCTTCCGGCCGATCCTGGTGACGACCCTGACCACAGCGCTCGGCCTGTTGCCGATCATCGCCGAGCAAAGTCCGCAAGCGCAGTTTCTGGTGCCCATGGCGGTCTCGCTGGGCGCGGGGCTCGTCTTCGCCTCGGTCTCCATCCTGATGCTGTTGCCGGCGCTGGTGCTGATCATCGACGATTTGCGCAGCGCGCCGCTCAAGAGCCTCGCAGGAATCGCCGGGTTGATAGCGGCGCTGGTCCTGATCAATGTCGCCGGACTGATCGGGTTGATCCTCCTGGCGGCTATCGGCGGGTTTATCGGCTGGCGGGTCTGGCGACGGAGCCAGCGCGCGCCAGCGCTTTGATCGTCCGCCCCTGCCGCACATGCACACACAAAAACGCCGGCCCGACGGGCCGGCGTTTTCTCTTGCCGCGACGCGCGGACTATTCAGGCTTGGGCAGATCCGCGCGGCCCGATTGCTCCTTGGCGATGCGGGCGATCAGGTCTTCCACCTTCATCGTGCCCAGATCGCCATGATCGCGGTGACGCACAGCCACTTCGCCGTTCTCCGCTTCCGCATCGCCGACGACGAGCATGTAGGGAATCTGGCGGTTCTGGGCGTTGCGGATTTTCTTCTGCATGCGCTCTGAAGCGAGATCGACCTCGACGCGCACGCCGGTGTTCACCGAATCCACGTCAGACAGGAACAGCTTGTCCTTCACCGCTTGCGCATACTCTTCATGGCGATCCGCAATCGGGATCACCACCGCCTGGGTCGGGCTAAGCCAGGTCGGGAACTTTCCGGCGTAATGCTCGATCAGGAAAGCGGTGAAGCGCTCATGGCTGCCCAGCGGGGCGCGGTGAATGACATAGACCGGCTTCTTGTCGCCATCGGCGGCCGTGTACTCAAGCTCAAAGCGTTTGGTCGCCATGAAGTCGAGCTGGTTGGTGGAGATGGCGTATTCGGTGCCGACCACCGACTTCACCATGAAGTCGACTTTCGGGCCGTAGAACGCCGCCTCGCCCTCGACTTCCTTATACGGATAGCCGGACTCGTCCATGGCCTGTTTGAGGATGTCGAGCGCCGTCTTCCAGCCCTCGGCGTCATCGACATATTTGTCGAGGTCTTCCATGTCCGGCAGGGACAGGCGCATCCAGAAATCGTCGATGCCGAACAGGCGGTAATAGTCCGCGTGCATGTGCATCACGTCCAGGAACTCGTCCTTGGCCTGGTCGGGACGGCAATAGATATGGGCGTCGTTCTGGCAGAAACCACGCACCCGCATCAGGCCGGACAGACCGCCCGAGGCTTCATAGCGATAAACCTGACCATATTCAGACAGGCGCACCGGCAGATCGCGATAGGACCATTGGTCGTGCGCATAGATCATGTGGTGGTGCGGGCAGTTCATCGGGCGCAGATAGTATTCCTGCTCGTCGATCATGATCGGCGCATACATGTCGTCCGCATAGAACGGCAAATGCCCCGAGCGGTGATAGAGCTCGCCCTTGGTGATGTGCGGCGTGGAGACGCGGCGATAACCGGCGCGGTGCTCGGTGATGCGGGCGAGCTTTTCCAGCTCGTCGCGGATCACATTACCCGCAGGCAGCCACATGGGCAGGCCAGCGCCCACTTCTTCCACCAGCGTGAACAGGCCCAGCTCCTTGCCGATCTTGCGGTGATCGCGCTTGGCCTGTTCTTCCAGGCGGGTGACTTCCGCCTCAAGCTCGTCCTTGGTCTCGTAGGCCAGGGCGTGAATCCGCTGCAGCTGGGCGTTCTTGGCGTCGCCGCGCCAATAGGCGCCAGCGATGGAGCGCAGCTTGAACTCGCCCACCTGGCCGGAATGGTCCACATGCGGGCCACGGCACAGATCGACGAAATCGCCGGTGCGATAGAAGGTGATCTCGTCCAGGCCTTCGCCCGCGACGGATTCATCCCCCGTCTCCTTGGCGATGGCGGTCGAGCCCTTGTCACGCAGCAGTTTCAGAAGCTCGACTTTGAAGTCCTGGCCTTCCTTGGCCATGTAGTCGATGGCTTCATCGATGCCGTGCGCTTCGCAATAGAATTTCTTTTTCTTCTTGCGCAGCTCTTTCATGCGCTTCTCGATCTTGGGCAGATCCTCGACCGTCAGCGGCTCTTCGAGCTGGATGTCATAGTAAAACCCTGTGGCTGTCGCCGGACCCACGCCAAACTTGGCGTTCGGCCAGAGGTCCTTGATCGCCGCAGCCATCAAGTGAGCTGCGGAGTGACGGCGCGTCTCTACCGGGAAGTTATCCTGCGACATGATTTTCAGGCTTCTATGACAAAAAGAGGTTGGGATGAACGTAAGAAGATTACGCTCATCTCCGTTTAAATCCTCACTTCGGGCCTGTCCATAAAGCGTGCTGCGCCGCACGCCTTCAAATTCCTAGACCGAGACCGAATGCCGGGCTTCGCTTGACGCGAGATAGCCGTCAAACGCCGCCGCCACGAGCCGCGCCAGCGGACGGTAGGCCGGGTTGACGATGACCTGGCCGCTCTCGATCGTCACCACGCCGGATCGTGTCAGAGCCTCAAGATCCGCCTGGGGCGCAGGCAAGCCATAGCAGGCCGCCACCGCTTCCGGATCAACGCTGAGATAGGTCATCACCTGTTCGATGATCACCGCGCGCATGGCGTCTTCCCGACTGACGGCGACGCCTTTGCCGACAGGCAGTCGTCCAGCCTCAACATCGAGCATCCAGGCGCGCACATCCGCCTTGTTCTGCACATGGCCCTGGGGCGTCTGCCCGATGGCGGATGCGCCCAGCGCGATCAGAGTCTCGGCCTTGTCCGTCGTATAGCCCTGGAAGTTCCGGCGCAGGGTTCCGGTTTCAAGCGCCCGCGTCATGGGATCATCAGGGCGGGCATAATGGTCAATCCCGATCAGGGAATAGCCGCACGCCGTCAGCGCCGCCTCCATAGCGTCCGCCTGTTTCAGGCGCGCCTTGGCGGCGGGCAGATCCTCGTCCCTGATCAGACGCTGATGCGATTTCATGTGCGGCACATGGGCATAGCCGAACACCGCCAGACGGTCCGGATTCAGCGCCGCCGCGGCCTCCGCACTGGCGCGCGCACTGTCCTCGGTCTGAAGCGGCAGACCATAAAGAAGATCGGCGTTGATCTTCATCACGCCCGCTTCGCGCAACCGATTGAACGCCGCCTCGACAAGCTCATAGGGCTGGAGCCGATTGATCGCGCGCTGCACCGCTGGATCAAAGCTTTGCACGCCCGTCGAGGCGCGGGTGAAACCATTGCGCGCCAGACCTTGGGCGTCATCTTTCGTGAAATGACGCGGGTCGATCTCGATGGCGAGCTCGGCGTCCGCCGCAAAATCAAACCGGTCGCGGATCGCCGCCATCAGGCGGTCCATCTGTGACGGATTCAGAATCGCCGGCGTGCCGCCGCCCAGCGCCAGATGCGACACCGTCATCCGGCCCGGCAAGCGATCCGCGACCAGCGTCAATTCCTGCAAGAGGACCTTCAGATACGCCTCGACCGGCCCGTCCTGAGTGGTCGCGCGGGTATTGCAGCCACAATACCAGCACAAGGATTTGCAATACGGCACATGAAGATAGAGCGAGATCGGCTTGCCGCGATCCAGCGTGTCCAGCCAGTCGCCATAGACCGCCGCATCGACGCCTGCATGGAAATGCGGCGCGGTGGGATAGCTGGTGTAGCGCGGGCTGCGTTCCTGGCCATAGCGCAGCAAAGTATTGATCCGGGACGCCATGACGGGCTCCACTTCTGTGCAAGATGGCCTCGCTTTAGCGCGCGAGCATCAGACAGAGCAGTGGACCCGACGTCGCACGCGGCGACCGGTCGCAGGGGCTAGCTCAGCGTGCGGCGCACCGCGTCCTGCCAGCCCGCCATCTGGCGCTGGCGCGCGGCGTCTTCGAGCTGCGGCGCAAACGCCCGTTCAGCCTGCCAGAGCGTTGCGGCTTCCGAGAGGTCCGAGAACATGCCGATCCCGAGCCCCGCCAGGAAGGCGGCGCCCCAGGCAGTGGCTTCGGCGTTGACCGGGCGTACGGTCTCGACCGCGCAAATGTCCGCCAGGCGCTGCATCAGCGCGTCATTGACGGCCATGCCGCCATCCACTTTCAAGGTGCGCACATCCACTCCGTCACTGGCCACGGCCGTGAGGAGGTCCTGGGTCTGATACACGGTGGAATCCAGCGCCGCGCGCGCGATCTCCGCCCGCCCCGCCCCGCGGCTCAGTCCGCACAACAGGCCGCGCGCATCGGGATCCCAATGCGGCGCCCCGAGCCCTGAAAAGGCGGGCACCAGATAGACGCCGCATTCGGGATCCGCGCTTTGCGCCAGCGCCTCGATTTCCGACGAGCGGGCGATCATCCCCAGCCCGTCACGCAGCCATTGCACGGTCGCGCCCGCCGACAGGATCGAGCCTTCCAATGCGAAGGCGGACTGGCCGTTCAACCGCCAGGCCGTGGTCGCCAGAAGCCGGTTTTCAGACCTGACGGGCGTATCGCCCGTATTCACCAGCAAGAACGCGCCCGTGCCATAGGTCGATTTCACTTCGCCGGGATGAAGGCAGGCCTGGCCCAGAGCCGCCGCCTGCTGGTCGCCCGCGGCGCCGCAAATCGGGATCGCCCGGCCCAGAATGGAGCTTTCAGTCTCGCCGTACCGGCCCGCACTATCGACGATATCCGGCAAGACTGCGCGCGGCACATTGAACAGGCGCAGCAGCTCCTCATCCCAGTCCGCGGCCTGCAGCGCATAAAGGCTGGTGCGGCTGGCGTTTGTGGCGTCGGTGATGTGGACGCGCCCGCCCGTCAGGCGCCAGATCAGAAAACTGTCCACCGTGCCAAAGGCCAGCTTGCCCGCCTCGGCTTTTGCACGGGCGCCGGAAACGGAATCGAGGATGTAGGCAAGCTTTGAGGCCGAGAAGTAGGGATCGAGCACCAGGCCCGCCCGATCGCGCACCAGCGCTTCGGCGCCCTCGGCGCGCAGATTGGCGCAGGTTTTGGCCGTGCGCCGGTCCTGCCAGACGATGGCGTTGTGGATGGGCTGACCCGTCTCGCGGTCCCAGACCAGAGTCGTCTCGCGCTGATTGGTGACGCCGATCGCCTCAATGGCCCAGCCTTGCGCTTCAGCAGCGTTCATCGCCTTGCGGGCGGTGGACAGGACCGTCGCCCAGATCACTTCAGGATCATGCTCCACCCAGCCTGGCTGGGGATAGCCTTGAGCAAATTCTTCTTGCGCCGTGGCGATGACGCGCCCCGTCTCATCAAACACCAATGCACGCGACGATGTCGTGCCCTGATCAAGAGCCAGCAATGCAGGACGGGACATGGTGAAACGCTCCGGGCAGTCTATGGTAGACATCAAGCTAAGCTGTTCTGACCGGATGGAGAATGCCCTCATGGCGTTTGTTGCGGAAACTTTTGAAAGCCCCACGGGAGCAAGCCTGCGCCTGCACGTGCAAGAAGCCGAAGGCCAGCCGCTGGGCGTCATCCAGATCCATCATGGCCTGGCCGAACATTCCGCGCGTTACGCCCGCTTCGCCGCCTATCTGGCGGGCCGTGGCTTTCACGTGGCCGCCCATGACCATCGCGGCCATGGCCAGACCACAGCCGAAGACGCTCCGCGCGGCGTGTTCGGCGCGCCCAAGGGTTGGAACAAGGTCGTCTCTGACGCTTTGGCGGTGGAAGACCATCTCAAGGCGCGCTTCCCCGGCCTGCCCCACATCGTCTTTGGTCATTCCATGGGCGGGGTCGTGGCGATGAACCACGCCATGGAGCGCAAGGGCGAGATTTCAGGGCTTGCGGTATGGAACTCCAATCTGGCGATTGGCGGCCGGGCCGGCCTGATGCGCGCCGTGCTCAATATCGAAAGCCTGTTCAAGAAACCCCAATCGGCGTCCACCTGGCTGGAAGGTCTGACCTTCAAGGCCTGGGGCAAGCAGGTCAAAGGTCACCGCACCGATTTTGACTGGCTGTCGCGCATTCCCGAAGAGGTCGACGCCTATATCAATGACCCCGAGTGCGGCTGGCCGGCCTCGATCTCGCTCTGGCGCGATCTGATCGAAGGCACGGAGCTGGGAGAAAGCGAGAACCGTCTGCGCGCCATGCGCACCGATCTCGCCATCCATCTGGCGGCGGGCGGCGAAGACCCCGCGACCGACAAGGGACAGGCGGCGAAAGTGCTCGCCTCACGGCTCTACAATGCCCGGTTCTCGGACGTCACCATGCGGCGCGACCCGCAAGCACGGCATGAAACGCTCAATGATATCGGGTATGAAACGGCGCAATCAGACTTCGCCGACTGGGCGGAACGCGTAGCCCGTCAGCAAGGTTAGGAGGCTTTGACCTCACCCGCCAGCGCAGCATCTTCGGGCTTTGACGACGAGGTGGAGACAGAGTCTTCGGCAGGCGTCAGCCCGAGCGCTTCACGATCCATCATGGCGCCTTCAAACCGGGCGGCATGGGTGGAGGCGCCGTCAAAGCACGGCAGGAAGGCGCGGCCCGTATTGCCGGTGAAGGCGCGCAAATCCGCTGATTTGAAAATGGCGTGGTTCAGCTTGCAGTCTTTGAAGCGCACGCCTTTCAGATTGGCGCCGGTGAAATTGGCGCCGCGCAGATCAGAGCCTGAAAAGACGGCGCCGATGAGCGAAGCACCTGAAAAGTCTACGCCCACGCCGCAAACTCCGCGCAGATTGGCGCCGATCAGCCCTTTTTGACGAAAAGCCTGACCGAGAACGCGCAAATCTTCGCCTTCGAAGTTGCCGCGCTGTCCCTGTTCGCCGCGGGAGCGTGTGTACAGATCGCTCTGCTCGAGCCTTTTTTGAAGCTCTTCGGCCCGCGCCAGCGCCTCATCCGCCGGGTCGCGGACGACATTTTCCAGGTTCGCGCCATCAAGGCGCGTGCCGTTCAGGTCAGCGCCCGTCAGCACCGCGCCCTCGAAATTAGCATCGCGCAAGTCAGCCTGATTGAGTTTGGCGCCGTCGAGCATGGCCCCGGAAAAGTCTGCGCCCTTAAGCTTGGCTGCACTCAGTCTTGCGCCTCGTAGCGTGCAGTCTCGGAAATCAACGGCGCCGTCCCGGCCATCGCCCTCTGCGTCAATGAGCCAGTCATTGTGCTTGAACTCTGCGTCGCGCTCATCCTTGTACAGGACCGCCTTGCGAAAATCCGCGCCGTCCAGATTGGCGCGATACAGATCCGCCCCGCGCAAAATGGCGCCGCGCAAATCGGCGCGAGATAAATCCGCGCCCCGCAGATCGGCGCGCTTCAGGCTTGAACAGTAAAAGGAGGCTGTCACCAAAGACGTCAGAGCGAAATTGGATTCGGACAGATCGCAGCCAATGAACTCAATGCCGTCGAGCTTGCGCTTCATCAGGGACGCGCCAGTCAGGTCCTGAAACCGAAAAAAGGCGCGGCAGCCGCCCGCGCGACCCGCGATGAACGCTTCATGAGCCGCGATGACCGACAGGTCCAGTGGCATTCCGGTCTCTCCCAAAACTTACCTTTACTGTCCGCGATTGAGCTTAATGTTCCGTTCCACGTCTGATTGAGATCGGGAGAGACGTCCACGAAGTGCTTGTCACATCGGTGCAAACCGGGAAGTCTATTTGTCAGGACATTGAAGGAGAGCAGCGTGATCGAACGGGTTTCCAAACAGGGCGCCGTCAGCCTCCGGCGGCTTCTGGCGCGGCATATGGCGCGCACTGCCGGCAAGACGGTGATGTCGCCTGAAAACCCCAGGCAGATCGCCCGCAAGCGCATGGACGCCGGCGCTGACCGTCTGCCGACGCCTGATGACGTGACGATCGAAAGCACGACACTCGCCGGGCTGAACGCCTTGAGCTTCACGCCCGATGAGCATCGACCCGGATTATTGCTGTTCCTGCATGGCGGCGGATACTGCCTGGGATCTTCCAAAAGCCACCGACCCCTGGTGACCCGCCTATCCAAGGCCCTGAAAATCAG
>JAEPEX010000038.1_pt1 | contig 19067 bp, 12 predicted proteins | sample 9130951 | NCBI WGS metagenome assembly JAEPEX01 (sample SAMN17228542, study PRJNA684324) | microbial mat metagenome | biome: saline marsh[ENVO:00000054]; feature: microbial feature [ENVO:01000007], biofilm[ENVO:00002034], sulphate-reducing...; material: estuarine water [ENVO:01000301]|estuarine... | reverse complement strand
GCTCGCGGGTGGCCACCGCATAGAGCTGAAAGGCAGCTTCAGGCAGCAGGTGCGTCTGATTGTTGTTGGCGTCGCCTTCAGCAGCGGAGGTATCAGACTGTTGGGCGACGAGCAATTTATGGTAATTGACATAGTGGCCGATCAGCTCGTCAAGCGCCCAGGCATCGAGGGCCTCCTGGTGCGACTTGTAGGTGAGCAGGTTATGAGCGCGCAGGTTCTCCAGGCCGTCGGGCAGATCCAGCGCTGCCGGGTCAGGGTTGCCTCGCTGTCAGCCTGTTCGATGATGACCACGTCGAGAAGCTGTCGCTTCAGCGCCAGCTCTTTCTCCAGTTCCACGCGCCAGGGCGTGCCGTGGAAGTGCTCGGTCAGGCCGATGCCCGAACCAGCGGTGCCAGTCGATACGTTTAGCTTGGGACATCTCGATGGTCCGCAGACGAGCGGGTGAGGCCTGCTAATTTATTCTTTGCTCGGGTTGAAAGACAGCCTGGTTCGCAGTCTAAAGATCGCTGATGAACACCTTGCTGCCGAAGCGCAGCCTCGATGCCCGGCCACGGATAGGAAACACGACCGACTCCGAGCACCCAGCGGCACTTGCAGCTTGAGTCTATTGGGGATCGAGGACTGGTCAAGGCGTCATCCGGGCGCTCAGCGACCTGAGGATGGAGCAGAAGTTGCGTGTTGTTAAGCAATCTGAGTCCTGGACCCCCTCCAAGTAACTGGTAGCTTCTCGATGAGTCGAGGCACACATGAAAACAAAGACTTAAAGGTGTGAAAGATGGGTACTACCTTCAAAGAATGTAAGAATTCACGCGGAGACGCAGAGTGTGCAGAGAGGCTAAGGCGCCTCGCCCTAAGCGGACCTTGACCAGCCGTGGGAGCCGCTCGCGTAGGAGCCCGCTTGCGGCGATCCGGCATACGCGGGATTCTTGCAACAAGCGCCAATTGCGCGGGCGCCGAGGGTTACTCGAGTTTGCTCAACAACTTGCGCAGCATCGTGCCCACCTCGGGGTCTAGGCCTGAAGCTGGTCCAGGTCAAGGCTGCGAAGGCGTTCTTCCAGTGGTATCTGTTCGAGCATGGCCCGGCGTTTCTTCGAACGGCAAGCTCGTTGAGGATAGCCCGGCGCTCTTCGAACGGCAGCTCGTTGAGGATAGCCCGGCGCTCTTCGGCGGCATTTCGTTGAGGATGGTCCGGCGCCTCTTCGAAACGGCAGCTCGTTGAGGATAGCCCGGCGCTCTTCGAGCGGCAGCTGGTTGAGGATAGCCTGGCGCTCTTCGAACGGCAGCTCGTTGAGGATAGCCCGGCGCTCTTCGGGCGGCATTTCGTTGAGGATGGTCCGGCGCTCTTCGAACGGCAAGCTCGTTGAGGATAGCCCGGCGCTCTTCGGGCCGGCATTTCGTTGAGGATGGTCCGGCGCTCTTCGAGCGGCATTTCGTTGAGGATAGCCGGCGCTCTTCGAACGGCAGCTCGTTGACGATAGCCCGGCGCTCTTCAGGCGTCAGGTCAGCGATGAATTCCTCACGGCTTTCGCGGATAAAGTCTTCGACGGTGTAGGTCATGGCAGGCAACCCAGTCGGTTTAGGATGAGTCGGTAGAGTAAATCTTGGCTGGCCGTGCTGCGCCTGTGGTAATGGCGCAGGCCTTGGCGCACGCGCTCGACGTTGGTGCTGAAGATCTCCCACAGGGCATTTCGGGGCGTATCGGCGACCGCATCGAGCACGATCAGCCGGATCTGCCGCAGGCCCCATTTCAGATCATGGACACCGGGAAGGTCTGTCGGTTGCAATGCACTGGCGGGCAGTTGGCGCAGTAATTTGAGCGGCTCGCGGGTGGCCACCGCATAGAGCTGAAAGGCAGCTTCAGGCAGCAGGTGCGTCTGATTGTTGTTGGCGTCGCCTTCAGCAGCGGAGGTATCAGACTGTTGGGCGACGAGCAATTTATGGTAATTGACATAGTGGCCGATCAGCTCGTCAAGCGCCCAGGCATCGAGGGCCTCCTGGTGCGACTTGTAGGTGAGCAGGTTATGAGCGCGCAGGTTCTCCAGGCCGTCGGGCAGATCCAGCGCTGCCGGGTCCAGGGTTGCCTCGCTGTCAGCCTGTTCGATGATGACCACGTCGAGAAGCTGTCGCTTCAGCGCCAGCTCTTTCTCCAGTTCCACGCGCCAGGGCGTGCCGTGGAAGTGCTCGGTCAGGCCGATGCCGAACCAGCGGTGCCAGTCGATACGTTTAGCTTGGGACATCTCGATGGTCCGCAGACGAGCGGGTGAGGCCTGCTAATTTTATTCTTTGCTTCGGGTTGAAAGACAGCCTGGTTCGCAGTCTAAAGATCGCTGATGAACACCTTGCTGCCGAAGCGCAGCTCGATGCCCGGCCACGGATAGGAAACACGACCGACTCCGAGCACCCAGCGGCACTTGCAGCTTGAGTCTATTGGGGGATCGAGGACTGGTCAAGGCGTCATCCGGGCGCTCAGCGACCTGAGGATGGAGCAGAAGTTGCGTGTTGTTAAGCAATCTGAGTCCTGGACCCCTCCAAGTAACTGGTAGCTTCTCGATGAGTCGAGGCACACATGAAAACAAAGACTTAAAGGTGTGAAAGATGGGTACTACCTTCAAAGAATGTAAGAATTCACGCGGAGACGCAGAGTGTGCAGAGAGGCCTAAGGCGCCTCGCCCTAAGCGGACCTTGACCAGCCGTGGGAGCCGCTCGGCGTAGGAGCCCGCTTGCGGGCGATCCGGCATACGCGGGATTCTTGCAACAAGCGCCAATTGCGCGGGCGCCGAGGGTTACTCGAGTTTGCTCAACAACTTGCGCAGCATCGTGCCCACCTCGGGTCTAGGGCCTGAAGCTGGTCCAGGTCAAGGCTGCGAAGGCGTTCTTCCAGTGGTATCTGTTCGAGCATGGCCCGGCGTTCTTCGAACGGCAGCTCGTTGAGGATAGCCCGGCGCTCTTCGAACGGCAGCTCGTTGAGGATAGCCCGGCGCTCTTCGAACGGCAGCTCGTTGAGGATAGCCCGGCGCTCTTCGGGCGGCATTTCGTTGAGGATGGTCCGGCGCTCTTCGAACGGCAGCTCGTTGAGGATAGCCCGGCGCTCTTCGAGCGGCAGCTGGTTGAGGATAGCCTGGCGCTCTTCGAACGGCAGCTCGTTGAGGATAGCCCGGCGCTCTTCGGGCGGCATTTCGTTGAGGATGGTCCGGCGCTCTTCGAACGGCAGCTCGTTGAGGATAGCCCGGCGCTCTTCGGGCGGCATTTCGTTGAGGATGGTCCGGCGCTCTTCGAGCGGCATTTCGTTGAGGATAGCCCGGCGCTCTTCGAACGGCAGCTCGTTGACGATAGCCCGGCGCTCTTCAGGCGTCAGGTCAGCGATGAATTCCTCACGGCTTTCGCGGATAAAGTCTTCGACGGTGTAGGTCATGGCAGGCAACCCCAGTCGGTTTAGGATGAGTCGGTAGAGTAAATCTTGGCTGGCCGTGCTGCGCCTGTGGTAATGGCGCAGGCCTTGGCGCACGCGCTCGACGTTGGTGCTGAAGATCTCCCACAGGGCATTTCGGGGCGTATCGGCGACCGCATCGAGCACGATCAGCCGGATCTGCCGCAGGCCCCATTTCAGATCATGGACACCGGGAAGGTCTGTCGGTTGCAATGCACTGGCGGGCAGTTGGCGCAGTAATTTGAGCGGCTCGCGGGTGGCCACCGCATAGAGCTGAAAGGCAGCTTCAGGCAGCAGGTGCGTCTGATTGTTGTTGGCTTCGCCTTCAGCAGCGGAGGTATCAGACTGTTGGGCGACGAGCAATTTACGGTAATTGACATAGTGGCCGATCAGCTCGTCAAGCGCCCAGGCATCCAGAGGCTTCCTGGTGCGACTTGTAGGTGAGCAGGTTATGAGCGCGCAGGTTCTCCAGGCCGTCGGGCAGATCCAGCGCTGCCGGGTCCAGGGTTGCCTCGCTGTCAGCCTGTTCGATGATGACCACGTCGAGAAGCTGTCGCTTCAGCGCCAGCTCTTTTTCCAGTTCCACGCGCCAGGGCGTGCCGTGGAAGTGCTCGGTCAGGCCGATGCCGAACCAGCGGTGCCAGTCGATACGTTTAGCTTGGGACATCTCGATGGTCCGCAGACGAACGGGTGAGGCCTGCTAATTTTATTCTTTGCTCGGGTTGAAAGACAGCCTGGTTCGCAGTCTAAAGATCGCTGATGAACACCTTGCTGCCGAAGCGCAGCTCGATGCCCGGCCACGGATAGGAAACACGACCGACTCCGAGCACCCAGCGGCACTTGCAGCTTGAGTCTATTGGGGGATCGAGGACTGGTCAAGGCGTCATCCGGGCGCTCAGCGACCTGAGGATGGAGCAGAAGTTGCGTGTTGTTAAGCAATCTGAGTCCTGGACCCCTCCAAGTAACTGGTAGCTTCTCGATGAGTCGAGGCACACATGAAAACAAAGACTTAAAGGTGTGAAAGATGGGTACTACCTTCAAAGAATGTAAGAATTCACCGCAGAGTGCGCAGAGAGGCCGAGGCGCCTCGCTCGCTAGGCGGACCTTGACCAGCCGTGGGAGCCGCTCGGCGTAGGAGCCCGCTTGCGGGCGATCCGGCATACGCGGGATTCTACCTGCAACAAGCGCCAATCTGGCGGGCGCTGAGGGCTACTCGAGTTTGCTCAACAACTTGCGCAGCATCGTGCCCACTCGTCCAGCCTGAAGCTGTCCAGTCAGCTGCGAAGCCTTCCAGTGACTTCGACATGCCCGGCTCTTCGGCAGCTCGTTGAGGATAGCCGGCCTTCGAACGCACTCGTTGGATAGCCTGCGCTCTTCGAAGGCATCGTTGACGGATAGCCGGCGCTCTTCGGCCAGCTCGTTGAGGATAGCCCGCGTCTCGAGCCACTGGCCGGCGCTCTTCGAACGGCAGCTCGATTGAGGATAGCCCGGCCGGCCTCTTACGAAGCGCCGCGCATGTCGCGTTGACGATATAGCCCGGCGCTCTTCGACGGCATCTGACGATACCCGCCTTCAGGCGTCAGGTCACGATGAATTCCTCACGGCTTTCGCGGATAAAGTCTTCGACGGTGTAGGTCATGGCAGGCAACCCCAGTCGGTTTAGGATGAGTCGGTAGAGTAAATCTTGGCTGGCCGTGCTGCGCCTGTGGTAATGGCGCAGGCCTTGGCGCACGCGCTCGACGTTGGTGCTGAAGATCTCCCACAGGGCATTTCGGGGCGTATCGGCGACCGCATCGAGCACGATCAGCCGGATCTGCCGCAGGCCCCATTTCAGATCATGGACACCGGGAAGGTCTGTCGGTTGCAATGCACTGGCGGGCAGTTGGCGCAGTAATTTGAGCGGCTCGCGGGTGGCCACCGCATAGAGCTGAAAGGCAGCTTCAGGCAGCAGGTGCGTCTGATTGTTGTTGGCGTCGCCTTCAGCAGCGGAGGTATCAGACTGTTGGGCGACGAGCAATTTATGGTAATTGACATAGTGGCCGATCAGCTCGTCAAGCGCCCAGGCATCCAGAGCTTCCTGGTGCGACTTGTAGGTGAGCAGGTTATGAGCGCGCAGGTTCTCCAGGCCGTCGGGCAGATCCAGCGCTGCCGGGTCCAGGGTTGCCTCGCTGTCAGCCTGTTCGATGATGACCACGTCGAGAAGCTGTCGCTTCAGCGCCAGCTCTTTCTCCAGTTCCACGCGCCAGGGCGTGCCGTGGAAGTGCTCGGTCAGGCCGATGCCGAACCAGCGGTGCCAGTCGATACGTTTAGCTTGGGACATCTTCGATGGTCCGCAGACGAGCGGGTGAGGCCTGCTAATTTTATTCTTTGCTCGGTTGAAAGACAGCCTGGTTCGCAGTCTAAAGGATCGCTGATGAACGACCTTGCTGCCGAAGCGCAGCTCGATGCCCGGCCACGGATAGAAACACGACCAACTCCGAGCAAAGAATAAAATTAGCAGGCCTCACCCGCTCGTCTGCGGACCATCAAGATGTCCCAAGCTAAACGTATCGACTGGCACCGCTGGTTCGGCATCGGCCTGACCGAGCACTTCCACGGCACGCCCTGGCGCGTGGAACTGGAGAAAGAGCTGGCGCTGAAGCGACAGCTTTCTCGACGTGGTCATCATCGAACAGGCTGACAGCGAGGCAACCCTAGACCCGGCAGCGCTGGATCTGCCCGACGGCCTGGAGAACCTGCGCGCTCATAACCTGCTCACCTACAAGTCGCACCAGGAAGCTCTGGATGCCTGGGCGCTTGACGAGCTGATCGGCCACTATGTCAATTACCATAAATTGCTCGTCGCCCAACAGTCTGATACCTCCGCTGCTGAAGGCGACGCCAACAACAATCAGACGCACCTGCTGCCTGAAGCTGCCTTTCAGCTCTATGCGGTGGCCACCCGCGAGCCGCTCAAATTACTGCGCCAACTGCCCGCCAGTGCATTGCAACCGACAGACCTTCCCGGTGTCCATGATCTGAAATGGGGCCTGCGGCAGATCCGGCTGATCGTGCTCGATGCGGTCGCCGATACGCCCCGAAATGCCCTGTGGGAGATCTTCAGCACCAACGTCGAGGCGCGTGCGCCAAGGCCTGCGCCATTACCACAGGCGCAGCACGGCCAGCCAAGATTTACTCTACCGACTCATCCTAAACCGACTGGGGTTGCCTGCCATGACCTACACCGTCGAAGATTTTATCGCGAAAGCCGTGAGGAATTCATCGCTGACTCTGACGCCTGAAGAGCGCCGGGCTATCGTCAACGAGCTGCCGCCGAAGAGCGCCGGGCTATCCTCAATCAGCTGCCGTTCGAAGAGCGCCGGGCCATGCTCGAACAGATACCACTGGAAGAACGCCTTCGCAGCCTTGACCTGGACCAGCTTCAGGCCCTAGACCCGAGGTGGCACGATGCTGCGCAAGTTGTTGAGCAAACTCGAGTAACCCTCGGCGCCCGCGCAATTGGCGCTTGTTGCAAGAATCTCGCGTATGCCGGGTCGCCCGCAAGCGGGCTCCTACGCCGAACGGCTCCCACGACTGGTCAAGGTCCGCTTAGGGCGAGGCGCCTTAGCCTCTCTGCACACTCTGCGTCTCTGCGGTGAATTCCTTATATTCTTTGAAGGCGTAGTACCCATCTTTCGACACCTTTAAGTCTTTGTTTCATGTGTGCCTCGACTCATCGAGAAGCTACCAGTTACTTGGAGGGGTCCAGGACTCAGATTGCTTAGCAACACGCAACTTCTGCTCCATCCTCAGGTCGCTGAGCGCCCGGATGACGCCTTGACCAGTCCTCGATCCCCCAATAGACTCGAGGTGCAAGTGCCGCTGGGTGCTCGGAGTTCGGTCGTGTTTCCTATCCGTGGCCGGGCATCGAGCTGCGCTTCGGCAGCAAGGTGTTCATCAGCGATCTTTAGACTGCGAACCAGGCTGTCTTTCAACCCAAGCAAAGAATAAAATTAGCAGGCCTCACCCGCTCGTCTGCGGACCATCGAGATGTCCCAAGCTAAACGTATCGACTGGCACCGCTGGTTCGGCATCGGCCTGACCGAGCACTTCCACGGCACGCCCTGGCGCGTGGAACTGGAGAAAGAGCTGGCGCTGAAGCGACAGCTTCTCGACGTGGTCATCATCGAACAGGCTGACAGCGAGGCAACCCTGGACCCGGCAGCGCTGGATCTGCCCGACGGCCTGGAGAACCTGCGCGCTCATAACCTGCTCACCTACAAGTCGCACCAGGAGGCCCTCGATGCCTGGGCGCTTGACGAGCTGATCGGCCACTATGTCAATTACCATAAATTGCTCGTCGCCCAACAGTCTGATACCTCCGCTGCTGAAGGCGACGCCAACAACAATCAGACGCACCTGCTGCCTGAAGCTGCCTTTCAGCTCTATGCGGTGGCCACCCGCGAGCCGCTCAAATTACTGCGCCAACTGCCCGCCAGTGCATTGCAACCGACAGACCTTCCCGGTGTCCATGATCTGAAATGGGGCCTGCGGCAGATCCGGCTGATCGTGCTCGATGCGGTCGCCGATACGCCCCGAAATGCCCTGTGGGAGATCTTCAGCACCAACGTCGAGCGCGTGCGCCAAGGCCTGCGCCATTACCACAGGCGCAGCACGGCCAGCCAAGATTTACTCTACCGACTCATCCTAAACCGACTGGGGTTGCCTGCCATGACCTACACCGTCGAAGACTTTATCCGCGAAAGCCGTGAGGAATTCATCGCTGACCTGACGCCTGAAGAGCGCCGGGCTATCGTCAACGAGCTGCCGTTCGAAGAGCGCCGGGCTATCCTCAACGAAATGCCGCTCGAAGAGCGCCGGACCATCCTCAACGAAATGCCGCCCGAAGAGCGCCGGGCTATCCTCAACGAGCTGCCGTTCGAAGAGCGCCGGACCATCCTCAACGAAATGCCGCCCGAAGAGCGCCGGCTATCCTCAACGAGCTGCCGTTCGAAGAGCGCCAGGCTATCCTCAACCAGCTGCCGCTCGAAGAGCGCCGGGCTATCCTCAACGAGCTGCCGTTCGAAGAGCGCCGGACCATCCTCAACGAAATGCCGCCCGAAGAGCGCCGGGCTATCCTCAACGAGCTGCCGTTCGAAGAGCGCCGGGCTATCCTCAACGAGCTGCCGTTCGAAGAACGCCGGGCCATGCTCGAACAGATACCACTGGAAGAACGCCTTCGCAGCCTTGACCTGGACCAGCTTCAGGCCCTAGACCCGAGGTGGGCACGATGCTGCGCAAGTTGTTGAGCAAACTCGAGTAACCCTCGGCGCCCGCGCAATTGGCGCTTGTTGCAAGAATCCCGCGTATGCCGGATCGCCCGCAAGCGGGCTCCTACGCCGAGCGGCTCCCACGGCTGGTCAAGGTCCGCTTAGGGCGAGGCGCCTTAGCCTCTCTGCACACTCTGCGTCTCCGCGTGAATTCTTACATTCTTTGAAGGTAGTACCCATCTTTCACACCTTTAAGTCTTTGTTTTCATGTGTGCCTCGACTCATCGAGAAGCTACCAGTTACTTGGAGGGGTCCAGGACTCAGATTGCTTAACAACACGCAACTTCTGCTCCATCCTCAGGTCGCTGAGCGCCCGGATGACGCCTTGACCAGTCCTCGATCCCCAATAGACTCAAGCTGCAAGTGCCGCTGGGTGCTCGGAGTCGGTCGTGTTTCCTATCCGTGGCCGGCATCGAGCTGCGCTTCGGCCAGCAAGGTGTTCATCAGCGATCTTTAGACTGCGAACCAGGCTGTCTTTCAACCCGAGCAAAGAATAAATTAGCCAGGCCTCACCCGCTCGTCTGCGGACCATCGAGATGTCCCAAGCTAAACGTATCGACTGGCACCGCTGGTTCGGCATCGGCCTGACCGAGCACTTCCACGGCACGCCCTGGCGCGTGGAACTGGAAGAAAGAGCTGGCGCTGAAGCGACAGCTTCTCGACGTGGTCATCATCGAACAGGCTGACAGCGAGGCAACCCCTGGACCCCGGCAGCGCTGGATCTGCCCGACGGCCTGGAGAACCTGCGCGCTCATAACCTGCTCACCTACAAGTCGCACCAGGAAGGCCTCTGGATGCCTGGGCGCTTGACGAGCTGATCGGCCACTATGTCAATTACCGTAAATTGCTCGTCGCCCAACAGTCTGATACCTCCGCTGCTGAAGGCGACGCCAACAACAATCAGACGCACCTGCTGCCTGAAGCTGCCTTTCAGCTCTATGCGGTGGCCACCCGCGAGCCGCTCAAATTACTGCGCCAACTGCCCGCCAGTGCATTGCAACCGACAGACCTTCCCGGTGTCCATGATCTGAAATGGGGCCTGCGGCAGATCCGGCTGATCGTGCTCGATGCGGTCGCCGATACGCCCCGAAATGCCCTGTGGGAGATCTTCAGCACCAACGTCGAGCGCGTGCGCCAAGGCCTGCGCCATTACCACAGGCGCAGCACGGCCAGCCAAGATTTACTCTACCGACTCATCCTGAACCGACTGGGGTTGCCTGCCATGACCTACACCGTCGAAGATTTTATCCGCGAAAGCCGTGAGGAATTCATCGCTGATCTGACGCCTGAAGAGCGCCGGGCTATCGTCAACGAAATTGCCGTTCGAAGAGCGCCGGGCTATCCTCAATCAGCTGCCGTTCGAAGAGCGCCGGGCCATGCTCCGAACAGATACCACTGGAAGAACGCCTTCGCAGCCTTGACCTGGACCAGCTTCAGGCCCTAGACCCCGAGGTGGGCACGATGCTGCGCAAGTTGTTGAGCAAACTCGAGTAACCCTCGGCGCCCGCGCAATTGGCGCTTGTTGCAAGAATCTCGCGTATGCCGGGTCGCCGCAAGCGGGCTCCTACGCCGAACGGCTCCCACGACTGGTCAAGGTCCGCTTAGGGCGAGGCGCCTTAGCCTCTCTGCACACTCTGCGTCTCTGCGGTGAATCCTTATATTCTTTGAAGGCGGTACCCATTTTTCGCACCTTTAAGTCTTTGTTTTCATGTGTGCCTCGACTCATCGAGAAGCTTCAAGTTACTTGGAGGAGTCCAGGACTCAGATTGCTTGGCAACACGCAACTTCTGCTCCATCCTCAGGTCGCTGAGCGCCCGGATGACGCCTTGACCAGTCCTGAATCCCCCAATAGACTCGAAGTGCAAGTGCCGCTGGGTGCTCGGAGTTGGTTGTATTTCCTATCCGTGGCCGGGCATCGAGCCGCACTTCGGCAGCAAGATCTTCATCAGCGACCTTTAGACTGCGAACCAGGCTGTCTTTCAACCCAAGCAAAGAATAAAATTAGCAGGCCTCACCCGCTCGTCTGCGGACCATCAAGATGTCCCAAGCTAAACGTATCGACTGGCACCGCTGGTTCGGCATCGGCCTGACCGAGCACTTCCACGGCACGCCCTGGCGCGTGGAACTGGAGAAAGAGCTGGCGCTGAAGCGACAGCTTCTCGACGTGGTCATCATCGAACAGGCTGACAGCGAGGCAACCCTAGACCCGGCAGCGCTGGATCTGCCCGACGGCCTGGAGAACCTGCGCGCTCATAACCTGCTCACCTACAAGTCGCACCAGGAAGCTCTGGATGCCTGGGCGCTTGACGAGCTGATCGGCCACTATGTCAATTACCATAAATTGCTCGTCGCCCAACAGTCTGATACCTCCGCTGCTGAAGGCGACGCCAACAACAATCAGACGCACCTGCTGCCTGAAGCTGCCTTTCAGCTCTATGCGGTGGCCACCCGCGAGCCGCTCAAATTACTGCGCCAACTGCCCGCCAGTGCATTGCAACCGACAGACCTTCCCGGTGTCCATGATCTGAAATGGGGCCTGCGGCAGATCCGGCTGATCGTGCTCGATGCGGTCGCCGATACGCCCCGAAATGCCCTGTGGGAGATCTTCAGCACCAACGTCGAGCGCGTGCGCCAAGGCCTGCGCCATTACCACAGGCGCAGCACGGCCAGCCAAGATTTACTCTACCGACTCATCCTAAACCGACTGGGGTTGCCTGCCATGACCTACACCGTCGAAGACTTTATCCGCGAAAGCCGTGAGGAATTCATCGCTGACCTGACGCCTGAAGAGCGCCGGGCTATCGTCAACGAGCTGCCGCTCGAAGAGCGCCGGGCTATCCTCAATCAGCTGCCGTTCGAAGAGCGGCCCGGGGCCATGCTCGAACAGATACCACTGGAAGAACGCCTTCGCAGCCTTGACCTGGACCAGCTTCAGGCCCTAGACCCCGAGGTGGGCACGATGCTGCGCAAGTTGTTGAGCAAACTCGAGTAACCCTCGGCGCCCGCGCAATTGGCGCTTGTTGCAAGAATCTCGCGTATGCCGGGTCGCCCGCAAGCGGGCTCCTACGCCGAACGGCTCCCACGACTGGTCAAGGTCCGCTTAGGGCGAGGCGCCTTAGCCTCTCTGCACACTCTGCGTCTCTGCGGTGAATCCTTATATTCTTTGAAGGCGGTACCCATTTTTCGCACCTTTAAGTCTTTGTTTTCATGTGTGCCTCGACTCATCGAGAAGCTACCAGTTACTTGGAGGGGTCCAGGACTCAGATTGCTTGGCAACACGCAACTTCTGCTCCATCCTCAGGTCGCTGAGCGCCCGGATGACGCCTTGACCAGTCCTCAATCCCCAATAGACTCGAGGTGCAAGTGCCGCTGGGTGCTCGGAGTTGGTCGTGTTTCCTATCCGTGGCCGGGCATCGAGCTGCGCTTCGGCAGCAAGGTGTTCATCAGCGATCTTTAGACTGCGAACCAGGCTGTCTTTCAACCCGAGCAAAGAATAAAATTAGCAGGCCTCACCCGCTCGTCTGCGGACCATCGAGATGTCCCAAGCTAAACGTATCGACTGGCACCGCTGGTTCGGCATCGGCCTGACCGAGCACTTCCACGGCACGCCCTGGCGCGTGGAACTGGAGAAAGAGCTGGCGCTGAAGCGACAGCTTCTCGACGTGGTCATCATCGAACAGGCTGACAGCGAGGCAACCCTGGACCCGGCAGCGCTGGATCTGCCCGACGGCCTGGAGAACCTGCGCGCTCATAACCTGCTCACCTACAAGTCGCACCAGGAGGCCCTCGGATGCCTGGGCGCTTGACGAGCTGATCGGCCACTATGTCAATTACCGTAAATTGCTCGTCGCCCAACAGTCTGATACCTCCGCTGCTGAAGGCGACGCCAACAACAATCAGACGCACCTGCTGCCTGAAGCTGCCTTTCAGCTCTATGCGGTGGCCACCCGCGAGCCGCTCAAATTACTGCGCCAACTGCCCGCCAGTGCATTGCAACCGACAGACCTTCCCGGTGTCCATGATCTGAAATGGGGCCTGCGGCAGATCCGGCTGATCGTGCTCGACGCGGTCGCCGATACGCCCCGAAATGCCCTGTGGGAGATCTTCAGCACCAACGTCGAGCGCGTGCGCCAAGGCCTGCGCCATTACCACAGGCGCAGCACGGCCAGCCAAGATTTACTCTACCGACTCATCCTGAACCGACTGGGGTTGCCTGCCATGACCTACACCGTCGAAGATTTTATCCGCGAAAGCCGTGAGGAATTCATCGCTGATCTGACGCCTGAAGAGCGCCGGGCTATCGTCAACGAAATGCCGTTCGAAGAGCGCCGGGCCCATGCTCGAACAGATACCACTGGAAGAACGCCTTCGCAGCCTTGACCTGGACCAGCTTCAGGCCCTAGATCCCGAGGTGGGCACGATGCTGCGCAAGTTGTTGAGCAAACTCGAGTAACCCTCGGCGCCCGCGCAATTGGCGCTTGTTGCAAGAATCTCGCGTATGCCGGGTCGCCCGCAAGCGGGCTCCTACGCCGAACGGCTCCCACGACTGGTCAAGGTCCGCTTAGGGCGAGGCGCCTTGGCCTCTCTGCGCACCTGCGTCTCTGCGGTGAATTCTTACATTCTTTGAAGGTAGTACCCATCTTTCACACCTTTAAGTCTTTGTTTTCATGTGTGCCTCGACTCATCGAGAAGCTACCAGTTACTTGGAGGGGTCCAGGACTCAGATTGCTTAACAACACGCAACTTCTGCTCCATCCTCAGGTCGCTGAGCGCCCGGATGACGCCTTGACCAGTCCTCGATCCCCCAATAGACTCAAGCTGCAAGTGCCGCTGGGTGCTCGGAGTCGGTCGTGTTTCCTATCCGTGGCCGGGCATCGAGCTGCGCTTCGGCAGCAAGGTGTTCATCAGCGATCTTTAGACTGCGAACCAGGCTGTCTTTCAACCCAAGCAAAGAATAAAATTAGCAGGCCTCACCCGCTCGTCTGCGGACCATCAAGATGTCCCAAGCTAAACGTATCGACTGGCACCGCTGGTTCGGCATCGGCCTGACCGAGCACTTCCACGGCACGCCCTGGCGCGTGGAACTGGAGAAAGAGCTGGCGCTGAAGCGACAGCTTCTCGACGTGGTCATCATCGAACAGGCTGACAGCGAGGCAACCCTGGACCCGGCAGCGCTGGATCTGCCCGACGGCCTGGAGAACCTGCGCGCTCATAACCTGCTCACCTACAAGTCGCACCAGGAAGCTCTGGATGCCTGGGCGCTTGACGAGCTGATCGGCCACTATGTCAATTACCGTAAATTGCTCGTCGCCCAACAGTATGATACCTCCGCTGCTGAAGGCGAAGCCAACAACAATCAGACGCACCTGCTGCCTGAAGCTGCCTTTCAGCTCTATGCGGTGGCCACCGCGAGCCGCTCAAATTACTGCGCCAACTGCCCGCCAGTGCATTGCAACCGACAGACCTTCCCGGTGTCCATGATCTGAAATGGGGCCTGCGGCAGATCCGGCTGATCGTGCTCGACGCGGTCGCCGATACGCCCCGAAATGCCCTGTGGGAGATCTTCAGCACCAACGTCGAGCGCGTGCGCCAAGGCCTGCGCCATTACCACAGGCGCAGCACGGCCAGCCAAGATTTACTCTACCGACTCATCCTAAACCGACTGGGGTTGCCTGCCATGACCTACACCGTCGAAGACTTTATCCGCGAAAGCCGTGAGGAATTCATCGCTGACCTGACGCCTGAAGAGCGCCGGGCTATCGTCAACGAAATGCGCCGTCTGCCGTCGAAGGCGCCTCCCAGACTGCCGCTCGAAGAGCGCCGGGCATCTCCGAGTTGCGGCGAAGGCGCCGGCGCTACCTCGAACGGCATTCGTTGACGATAGCGCCGGCGCTCTTCAGGCGTCAGGTCAGCGATGAATTCCTCACGGCTTTCGCGGATAAAGTCTTCGACGGTGTAGGTCATGGCAGGCAACCCCAGTCGGTTAGGATGAGTCGGTAGAGTAAATCTTGGCTGGCCGTGCTGCGCCTGTGGTAATGGCGCAGGCCTTGGCGCACGCGCTCGACGTTGGTGCTGAAGATCTCCCACAGGGCATTTCGGGGCGTATCGGCGACCGCGTCGAGCACGATCAGCCGGATCTGCCGCAGGCCCCATTTCAGATCATGGACACCGGGAAGGTCTGTCGGTTGCAATGCACTGGCGGGCAGTTGGCGCAGTAATTTGAGCGGCTCGCGGGTGGCCACCGCATAGAGCTGAAAGGCAGCTTCAGGCAGCAGGTGCGTCTGATTGTTGTTGGCGTCGCCTTCAGCAGCGGAGGTATCAGACTGTTGGGCGACGAGCAATTTACGGTAATTGACATAGTGGCCGATCAGCTCGTCAAGCGCCCAGGCATCCAGAGGCTTCCTGGTGCGACTTGTAGGTGAGCAGGTTATGAGCGCGCAGGTTCTCCAGGCCGTCGGGCAGATCCAGCGCTGCCGGGTCCAGGGTTGCCTCGCTGTCAGCCTGTTCGATGATGACCACGTCGAGAAGCTGTCGCTTCAGCGCCAGCTCTTTCTCCAGTTCCACGCGCCAGGGCGTGCCGTGGAAGTGCTCGGTCAGGCCGATGCCGAACCAGCGGTGCCAGTCGATACGTTTAGCTTGGGACATCTTCGATGGTCCGCAGACGAGCGGGTGAGGCCTGCTAATTTTATTCTTTGCTCGGGTTGAAAGACAGCCTGGTTCGCAGTCTAAAGATCGCTGATGAACACCTTGCTGCCGAAGCGCAGCTCGATGCCCGGCCACGGATAGGAAACACGACCGACTCCGAGCACCCAGCGGCACTTGCAGCTTCGAGTCTATTGGGGGATCGAGGACTGGTCAAGGCGTCATCCGGGCGCTCAGCGACCTGAGGATGGAGCAGAAGTTGCGTGTTGCTTAAGCAATCTGAGTCCTGGACCCCTCCAAGTAACTGGTAGCTTCTCGATGAGTCGAGGCACACATGAAAACAAAGACTTAAAGGTGCGAAAAATGGGTACCGCCTTCAAAGAATATAAGGATTCACCGCAGAGACGCAGAGTGTGCAGAGAGGCTAAGGCGCCTCGCCCTAAGCGGACCTTGACCAGTCGTGGGAGCCGTTCGGCGTAGGAGCCCGCTTGCGGGCGACCCGGCATACGCGAGATTCTTGCAACAAGCGCCAATTGCGCGGGCGCCGAGGGTTACTCGAGTTTGCTCAACAACTTGCGCAGCATCGTGCCCACCTCGGGGTCTAGGGCCTGAAGCTGGTCCAGGTCAAGGCTGCGAAGGCGTTCTTCCAGTGGTATCTGTTCGAGCATGGCCCGGCGCTCTTCGAACGGCAGCTCGATTGAGGATAGCCCGGCGCTCTTCGAGACGGGCCAGCTTCGTTGACGATAGCCCGGCGCTCTTCAGGCGTCAGGATCAGCCGATGAATTCCTCACGGCTTTCGCGGATAAAGTCTTCGACGGTGTAGGTCATGGCAGGCAACCCCAGTCGGTTCAGGATGAGTCGGTAGAGTAAATCTTGGCTGGCCGTGCTGCGCCTGTGGTAATGGCGCAGGCCTTGGCGCACGCGCTCGACGTTGGTGCTGAAGATCTCCCACAGGGCATTTCGGGGCGTATCGGCGACCGCATCGAGCACGATCAGCCGGATCTGCCGCAGGCCCCATTTCAGATCATGGACACCGGGAAGGTCTGTCGGTTGCAATGCACTGGCGGGCAGTTGGCGCAGTAATTTGAGCGGCTCGCGGGTGGCCACCGCATAGAGCTGAAAGGCAGCTTCAGGCAGCAGGTGCGTCTGATTGTTGTTGGCGTCGCCTTCAGCAGCGGAGGTATCAGACTGTTGGGCGACGAGCAATTTACGGTAATTGACATAGTGGCCGATCAGCTCGTCAAGCGCCCAGGCATCAGAGGCTTCCTGGTGCGACTTGTAGGTGAGCAGGTTATGAGCGCGCAGGTTCTCCAGGCCGTCGGGCAGATCCAGCGCTGCCGGGTCCAGGGTTGCCTCGCTGTCAGCCTGTTCGATGATGACCACGTCGAGAAGCTGTCGCTTCAGCGCCAGCTCTTTCTCCAGTTCCACGCGCCAGGGCGTGCCGTGGAAGTGCTCGGTCAGGCCGATGCCGAACCAGCGGTGCCAGTCGATACGTTTAGCTTGGGACATCTCGATGGTCCGCAGACGAGCGGGTGAGGCCTGCTAATTTTATTCTTTGCTCGGGTTGAAAGACAGCCTGGTTCGCAGTCTAAAGATCGCTGATGAACACCTTGCTGCCGAAGCGCAGCTCGATGCCCGGCCACGGATAGGAAATACAACCAACTCCGAGCACCCAGCGGCACTTGCACTTCGAGTCTATTGGGGGATTCAGGACTGGTCAAGGCGTCATCCGGGCGCTCAGCGACCTGAGGATGGAGCAGAAGTTGCGTGTTGCCAAGCAATCTGAGTCCTGGACTCCTCCAAGTAACTTGAAGCTTCTCGATGAGTCGAGGCACACATGAAAACAAAGACTTAAAGGTGCGAAAATGGGTACCGCCTTCAAAGAATATAAGGATTCACCGCAGAGACGCAGAGTGTGCAGAGAGGCTAAGGCGCCTCGCCCTAAGCGGACCTTGACCAGTCGTGGGAGCCGTTCGGCGTAGGAGCCCGCTTGCGGGGCGACCCGGCATACGCGAGATTCTTGCAACAAGCGCCAATTGCGCGGGCGCCGAGGGTTACTCGAGTTTGCTCAACAACTTGCGCAGCATCGTGCCCACCTCGGGGTCTAGGGCCTGAAGCTGGTCCAGGTCAAGGCTGCGAAGGCGTTCTTCCAGTGGTATCTGTTCGAGCATGGCCCGGCGCTCTTCGAACGGCAGCTGATTGAGGATAGCCCGGCGCTCTTCGAAGCGGCAGCTCGTTGACGATAGCCCGGCGCTCTTCAGGCGTCAGATCAGCGATGAATTCCTCACGGCTTTCGCGGATAAATCTTCGACGGTGTAGGTCATGGCAGGCAACCCCAGTCGGTTTAGGATGAGTCGGTAGAGTAAATCTTGGCTGGCCGTGCTGCGCCTGTGGTAATGGCGCAGGCCTTGGCGCACGCGCTCGACGTTGGTGCTGAAGATCTCCCACAGGGCATTTTCGGGGCGTATCGGCGACCGCATCGAGCACGATCAGCCGGATCTGCCGCAGGCCCCATTTCAGATCATGGACACCGGGAAGGTCTGTCGGTTGCAATGCACTGGCGGGCAGTTGGCGCAGTAATTTGAGCGGCTCGCGGGTGGCCACCGCATAGAGCTGAAAGGCAGCTTCAGGCAGCAGGTGCGTCTGATTGTTGTTGGCGTCGCCTTCAGCAGCGGAGGTATCAGACTGTTGGGCGACGAGCAATTTATCGGTAATTGACATAGTTGGCCGATCAGCTCGTCAAGCGCCCAGGCATCCAGAGCTTCCTGGTGCGACTTGTAGGTGAGCAGGTTATGAGCGCGCAGGTTCTCCAGGCCGTCGGGCAGATCCAGCGCTGCCGGGTCTAGGGTTGCCTCGCTGTCAGCCTGTTCGATGATGACCACGTCGAGAAGCCTGTCGCTTCAGCGCCAGCTCTTTCTCCAGTTCCACGCGCCAGGGCGTGCCGTGGAAGTGCTCGGTCAGGCCGATGCCGAACCAGCGGTGCCAGTCGATACGTTTAGCTTGGGACATCTTGATGGTCCGCAGACGAGCGGGTGAGGCCTGCTAATTTTATTCTTTGCTTGGGTTGAAAGACAGCCTGGTTCGCAGTCTAAAGGTCGCTGATGAAGATCTTGCTGCCGAAGTGCGGCTCGATGCCCGGCCACGGATAGGAAATACAACCAACTCCGAGCACCCAGCGGCACTTGCACTTCGAGTCTATTGGGGGATTCAGGACTGGTCAAGGCGTCATCCGGGCGCTCAGCGACCTGAGGATGGAGCAGAAGTTGCGTGTTGCCAAGCAATCTGAGTCCTGGACTCCTCCAAGTAACTTGAAGCTTCTCGATGAGTCGAGGCACACATGAAAACAAAGACTTAAAGGTGCGAAAAATGGGTACCGCCTTCAAAGATATAAGGATTCACCGCAGAGACGCAGAGTGTGGCAGAGAGGCTAAGGCGCCTCGCCTAAGCGGACCTTGACCAGTCGTGGGAGCCGTTCGCGTAGGAGCCCGCTTGCGGGCGACCCGGCATACGCGAGATTCTTGCAACAAGCGCCAATTGCGCGGCGCCGAGGGTTACTCGAGTTTGCTCAACAACTTGCGCAGCATCGTGCCCACCTCGGGTCTAGGGCCTGAAGCTGGTCCAGGTCAAGGCTGCGAAGGCGTTCTTCCAGTGGATCTGTTCGAGCATGGCCGGCGCTCTTCGAACGGCAG
>JAEPEX010000135.1_pt1 | contig 19378 bp, 15 predicted proteins | sample 9130951 | NCBI WGS metagenome assembly JAEPEX01 (sample SAMN17228542, study PRJNA684324) | microbial mat metagenome | biome: saline marsh[ENVO:00000054]; feature: microbial feature [ENVO:01000007], biofilm[ENVO:00002034], sulphate-reducing...; material: estuarine water [ENVO:01000301]|estuarine... | reverse complement strand
CGCCAGGGAAACGCGAGCCGCGCAGATTGGCGCGGGTCAGGCGCGCGCCGATCAGAACCGCGTCGGTGAAGTCAGACGATTGGGCCACGGCGCCGGTCATCTTGGTCTGTGACAGGTTTGCGCCCTTGAAGCGCGCTTCACTGGCTTCGCCGGGGCGCTGTTCATGGGTGATGACGGCGAGACCTTTTTCGCGATCCACCTGGGCGATGGCGCCTTCGCGCAGATCAGCTTGGCTGAGATCGGCGCCGGTCAGGTCCGCGCCGCGCAGGATCACCCCGCGCATATCCGCCCGGTGCAGCACGGCGCCCGACAGGTTCGCCTGGCGCATATCTGCGGCGAAAATGGTCGCGCGGGTCAGGTTGGCGCCGGAGAAATTGGTGCCTTCCAGAATGGCGCCTGACAGATCGGCGTCGGCGAGATTGCGTCCGGACAGATCCAGCCCTTTGAGGATTTTGTAAGAAAAGTTCGCCCGTGCGCCGCCCATGCGCCCATTCATCAAGAACTCGTGCTTGCGACAGGCGTCATCAACCTCAAGCTGGCTCATGGGCTGATACTGGATGGGCTTGCCGATCATCTGCGGTCCGTTGCGGGTAAGGGCTCACGCGCCCAGAGAGGCGTAGTGTGGACGCAGTCCTCTTAACGCTATCTTGTCGCAAAGCGCGCCGTGGACGTTTTTACACCTGCCGGATCCGCGTCAGGCCGGCTTTGCCGAAGCGATCCAGCGCCATATCGACGCTTTCGCCCGGCTCAAGGCTCAGATCTGCGTCGAAAAGTGCGGGCCGCAAATCGCGCGCCAGCAAGGGCCGTCCCGTCTTCAGCCTGTGAAAGAATCCGGCGTTCATCGCCAGAGCCTGCGCTTCCCGCACGCCCTCCAGAACGTCTATGCCCGCGTCTTTCAGCATGGCGACGCCCCGCCCCGCCACATGCTCGAACGGGTCGTGGCAGGCGATGATCACTTCGGCGGGACGCGCCTTGATCAAGGCTTCGGCGCAGGGCGGCGTCTGGCCGTAATGGGCGCAGGGCTCCAGCGTGACGTAAACGCTCGCGTCTTGCGCGGCGTCACCCGCCTGCGCCAGCGCCTGGGGTTCGGCATGGGGGCGACCGCCCGGTGCTGTGGCGGCGGCGCCGATAATCCGGCCTTGTCTGACGATGACGCAGCCGACGGACGGGTTCGGCGCTGTGGCGCCCAATCGGGCATAGGCCAGCGCCAGCGCCGCATCCATGTAGCGCAAATCCTCGACGCTGACCGGGCGCGCGCTCATCGTGTCTTAATCCGCAAAACTCAGGGGCTGGGCGCGGTCTTCATCGAGATAGCGCGCGGAGGTCGGCTTGAGGCCGTCCAGCTCGATCATCAGCGGGTTGCCGGTGGGCACCTCGACCTTGACGATGTCGTCGGCGGAGACGTCAAACAGCATCTTGATCAGCGCGCGCAGCGAGTTGCCGTGCGCAGAGATCAGGATGTCTTCACCCGCTTTGATCTTTGGCGCGATCGTGTTGTGGAAATAGGGCGCGACCCGGTCGAGGGTCAGCTTCAGGCTCTCCGTGCCGGGCAGCAGCGCCGGATCGAGCTTGGCGTATCGATCATCAAAGCGCGGATGACGCTTATCGTCTCCATCCAGCGCGGGCGGCGGGATGTCATAGGAGCGCCGCCAGATCTTCACCTGCTCTTCGCCGTGTTTGGCGGCGGTCTCCGCCTTGTTCAGGCCCGTCAGCGCGCCGTAATGGCGTTCGTTCAGCAGCCAGGTTTTCTCCACGGGAACCCAGACCCGGTCGACACCCTCGAGCGAGAACCACAAGGTGCGGATGGCGCGCTTGAGCACCGAGGTACAGGCGAAATCGGGTTTGAACCCGGCTTCCGCCAGCAACTGACCGCCGCGCTTGGCCTGTTTGACGCCTTCGTCGGTCAGGTCCACATCCACCCAGCCTGTAAACCGGTTTTCCAGATTCCAGACGCTCTGGCCGTGACGGGTGAGGACGAGACGGGTCATGATGGCGTTCCTTTGACGGACAGACTGTAGTGGCGCGCGGTTTACCCCTTTTACCGCCTGTCCGTCGAGCCCATCTGCAGACGCATCCGCGTCTAGCCTGTTTGCGCCCGGCTTGGTACAGGAGGCGCCCAGACGCCCCAGACCCGGATTTGTGCCGGGCCAGCCCGAGGGATTGGACCATGACGCCGTCCGCAACCGCTCTGCAAACCGCCCCGATCCTGGAGGCCATGCGCCGCACCTTGAGCCTTGAACAGGACGGCCTGGCGCAACTGAGCGCCGCGCTGGACGAGGTCAGCGTTGAGGCTGTGCGCGTGATCAGCGGGCTCAAGGGCCGTCTGATCTGCGCTGGCGTCGGCAAGTCGGGCCATGTGGCGCGCAAGATCGCCGCCACGCTCGCCTCCACCGGCACCCCGGCCTCTTACGTGCATCCGGCTGAAGCCAGCCATGGCGATCTGGGCATGATCACGGCGGATGACGCCGTGCTGGCGCTATCAAATTCCGGCGAAACCAAAGAGCTGGGTGATCTGATCGCCTATTGCCGCCGGTTCGGCGTGCCGCTGATCGGCATGACTGCGGGCGCGGAGTCTACTCTGGCCAAGGGGTCTGACGTGGTGTTGCTGTGTCCCAAGGCGCCGGAAGCGTGCGGAGAGACCCGGGCGCCCACGACCTCGACCACCATGATGATGGCGTTCGGCGACGCCCTGGCGGTGGCCTTGATCGAGGCGCGGGGCTTCACCGCGACCGATTTCGCCCGGTTTCATCCCGGCGGCGCGCTGGGCTCTGCGCTGGCGCGCGTGGATGAGCTGATGCACGCCGGCGACGCCATACCGCTCGCGCCCGAACTCGCCAGCATGGGCGACGCCCTGATCGTGATGAGCGAGAAAGGGTTCGGCTGTATCGGCGTGACCGATGGCGACGGCAAGCTGTCCGGCATCGTCACCGATGGAGATTTGCGCCGCAAAATGGGCCCGGATCTCATCGAGCAATCGGTGAAAAGCGTGATGACGGCCAGTCCGGTCACCACCAAACCCGGTGCGCTGGCGTCTGACGCCCTGCGGATCATGACGGCGGGGAACCGCAAGATCACGCAACTCTTTGTGTGCGACGATCAGGGCAAGCCCGTGGGCTTGTTGCATATCCACGATCTTCTGCGCGCCGGCGTCAGCTAGGCGCGGCGATACGGCCCTTTGCCTCCGGCCCAAACGCGTTTTATGACACCGCACACCGTTCAGCCTACAGCATGACAGGGCATCTCCATGACCAAGACGGCGACCTCTCCCTTGCGCGCAGGCGTTATCGGCGCGGGTGTTTTTGGCGGCTATCACGCTGGCAAATATGTCGAGAACCCTGACACCACGCTGACGGCGATCTTTGACCCGGACGCGGAGCGGGCGCAGGCGCTGGCGGGTCAGCATGACGCGACGCCGTATTCCGATCTCGACGCGTTTTTGCAGGCTGTGGACGTGGTCACCATTGCAAGCCCAGGGGTCACCCATGCCGAGATGGGCGCCAGGGCGCTTATGGCGGGCAAGCCGGTGCTGATCGAAAAGCCGCTCGCCGTCACCGGTGAACAGGCAGACCGTCTGGTCGCGCTGGCGGCTGAACACGATCTGGTCCTGGCCTGCGGGCACCAGGAACGCCTGGTCTTTGACGTGATGGGGCTGACGGCGATCCAGACGCCGCCCAAGCGCATCACCGCCTGGCGCGAAGGACCGTGGAGCGGTCGCAGCACCGACATTTCGGTGACGTTTGATCTGATGGTGCATGACCTGGACCTCGCCCTGACCCTGATCGGTCAGTCAGAGGCCGAAACACTGAGTGTTGAGGGCAAGACCGAGCGCAGCGACAGCCTGGACGAGGTGAGCATCGAGGCGCGCTTTGAAAACGGCGCCGCGCTTGACCTCAAGGCCAGCCGCATCGCTGACGACCGCCGCCGCGGCATGGTGGTGGAGTATGACAGCGGCGTCATCGAGATCGATTTCGTGGCGCGCACCTTCAACAACACCACCGGGTTTGACCTCAATCCCGATTATATGGACACGCCCGAAGGCCGCGACCCGCTGGGCGCGAATGTGGCGCGGTTTGTCGATGCGGTGCTGGGGCGTGCGGACGGTCCCGCCGCGTCCGGCGAAGCGGCCGCCGCCGCTGTGCGGTTCGCGCAGCGTATAGACGCGATGGCGGCGCAGTAGACGTCACACTTGTTTGCTAATTCCGTACGCGGCAGAGTTGAAATGAACGTGGGCGCGCCGCAGGCCGCGCCGGCAAAGGGGATGAGAATGCGCACCGATCTTCAGCCGAACACCTGGGATTATGAAACCGAGGCGTTCGTGACGCCGACCGGCTTTCGGGAGTATGACGCGCGCTGGTGGTTCGGCCATCCGGGCTCTGACAAGCCGCCCCAGATCAATCTCTATGGCATACAGGCGCTTGGGCTGGGCCTCGGCACGCTGATCCATGAACTGGGCAAAGAGCCCAAGATCGTCACCGGTCATGATTTCCGCAGCTATTCGCTCAGCGTCAAGCAAGCGCTGGAAGTGGGGCTGATGCAGGCGGGCATTGAAGTCCACGACATTGGCCTGGCGCTGTCGCCGACCGCCTATTTCGCGCAATTTCATCTTGATATTGAATCGGTGGCGATGGTCACCGCCAGCCATAACTCAAACGGTTGGACCGGGGTGAAAATGGGCGTGGAGCGTCCGCTGACCTTCGGCCCCAAGGAAATGACCCGCCTGAAAGAGATCGTCCTCAATGATGAGGGCGTGGCGCGACCGGGCGGCGGATATGTGCGCGAAATGGGCGTGGCGGACGCCTACAAGGCCGAGCTGTCAGACAGTCTGTCGCTGAAGCGCAAGATCAAGGCCGTGGTCGCTTGCGGCAATGGCACGGCGGGCGCGTTCGCGCCGCAAGTGCTTGAGGCCATGGGCGTTGAGGTCATCGCCATGGATTGCGAGCTCGATCACACCTTCCCCAAATACAACCCCAACCCTGAAGACATGAAAATGCTGCACGCCATGTCGGCGCGGGTGAAGGAGACCGGGGCTGATCTCGGTCTCGCCTTTGACGGCGACGGAGACCGCTGCGGCGTGGTGGACAATACCGGTGAGGAAATCTTCGCCGACAAGGTGGGCCTGATGCTCGCCCGCGATCTGTCCGAGCGCCACAAGGGTGCGAAATTTGTGGTGGATGTGAAATCCACCGGCCTGTTCGCCATCGACCCGGTCCTCAAGGCCAATGGCTGCGAGACCGAATACTGGAAAACCGGCCATTCCTATATCAAGCGTCGCGCCAATGAGCTGGGCGCGCTGGCGGGCTTTGAAAAGTCGGGCCATTTCTTCCTGCAGCCGCCGGTGGGGCGCGGCTATGACGACGGCATTGTCGCCGCGCGCTGCATTCTGGAAATGCTGGAACGCAATCCCGGCAAGACGGTCGCGGATCTGAAGAACGATCTGCCCGTCAGCTATGGCTCGCCGACCATGTCGCCGGCGTGCTCGGATGAAGAGAAATATGGCGTCGTTGACCGCATTGTGGCGGCTTTCCAGAAACGCCATGCCGACGGCGTACAGCTGGCGGGCCGTACCATTATCGATGTGAACACCGTCAATGGCGTGCGCTTCACGCTCGAGGGCGGCGCCTGGGGGCTGGTGCGCGCCAGCTCCAATACGCCCAACCTTGTGATTGTGGTGGAAAGCCCCGACAGCAAGGACGATGTGAGAGCGATCTTCGCCGCCATCAAGGACGAGCTGGCGAACCATCCCGAGATCGGCGCGTTCGATCAGGAGCTGTAACAGCGCATCTCAGCCTGTTTTTTTGAGTTGTCACATTCTGGCCGGAATGGCCTATCACAGACGCCTTTTAGATCTCGACTGTCCCAAGGAGACCCCCCATGCGCGTAGCAATGATCGGCACCGGATATGTGGGGCTCGTGTCCGGAGCCTGTTTCGCAGACTTTGGTCACCATGTGACCTGCATCGACAAGAATGCGGACAAGATCGAACAGCTGCGCTCGGGCGGCGTGCCGATTTACGAGCCGGGGCTGGACCTGCTGATCGAGCGCAATGTGCGCGAGGGGCGTCTGGATTTTGAAACCGACCTGACCGAAGCGGTGAAGGCGGCGGATGTGGTGTTCATCGCGGTGGGGACGCCTTCGCGCCGCGGCGATGGCCATGCCGATCTAAGCTATGTGTATGCGGCCGCAGAAGAAATTGCTCAGGCCATGGACGGCTTCACGGTCGTTGTGACCAAGTCCACCGTGCCGGTCGGCACCGGCGACGAGGTGGAGGCGGTGATCCGCAAGACGCGGCCTGACGCGCAATTCGCTGTGGTGTCGAACCCTGAGTTTCTGCGCGAAGGCGCGGCGATCGAAGACTTCAAACGCCCGGACCGTGTGGTTGTGGGGGTTGAGGACGACAAGGCGCGCGAAGTGATGCGCGAGCTGTACCGTCCGCTGTTCCTGAATGAGACGCCAATCGTATTCACCGCGCGCCGGACCTCGGAGCTGATCAAATACGCCGCGAACGCCTTCCTGGCGATGAAGATCACCTTCATCAACGAGATGGCGGATCTGTGCGAGGCCGTCGGCGCGGATGTGCAGCAAGTGGCCAAGGGCATCGGGCTCGACAACCGCATTGGCGGCAAATTCCTGCACGCCGGTCCCGGCTATGGCGGGTCATGCTTTCCCAAGGACACGCTGGCGCTGATGCGCACGGCCCAGGAATATGCCAGCCCGGTGCGTCTGGTGGAGACGGTGGTCGAGATCAATGACGCGCGCAAGGCGGCGATGGCGGACAAGGTCATCAAGGCGTGCGATGGCGATGTCGCTGGCAAGACCGTGGCGGTGCTGGGTCTGACCTTCAAGCCGAATACGGACGATATGCGCGACGCGCCCAGCCTCGACATCATTCCGGCGCTTCAGAAAGCCGGCGCGAAGATCAAGGCCTATGACCCGGCCGGCGCGCTGGAGGCGGAAAAGCTATTGAGTGATGTGGAGATGACCACAGGCGCTTATCTGTGTGCGGAAGACGCCGACGTGATGGTGATCATCACCGAATGGAACGAGTTCCGGGCGCTTGATCTTGACCGGGTCCGCGAGTGCATGAAGGGCTCAGTCCTGGTTGATCTGCGCAATATCTATGATCCCGCAGACATGACTGAACGCGGCTTCAAATATGTCAGCATCGGACGATAGCCACAGACTCGCCTGAAACCTGTCGCAGTAATTGTTGAAGCCTTTCGTGCGATTACGGCATGTCTTTCGCTAGTCAGGGTCCAGCGCTCTGACTATCGAAGACAAGCGCGAACGGTTTGAGCTCAGGAGCAGTCTATGTGCGGTATTGTCGGCATTGTCGGTTCGACCCAGGTCACTGAACGTCTCGTGGACGGGCTGCGGCGGCTCGAATACCGCGGATATGATTCAGCCGGCGTCGCTGTCATCACCCCTCAGGGCGTGCTCGAGCGTCGCCGGGCGCCCGGCAAGATCGCCGGTCTGGATCAGGCGATCGCAAGCGCGCCGACCGATGGCGTCATCGGCATCGGTCACACCCGCTGGGCCACCCATGGCGCGCCGACATTGGAGAATGCGCATCCGCACGCCTCGGGGCCGGTGGCGATTGTTCATAACGGCATCATCGAGAACTTTCAGGATTTGCGCGGGGAATTGAAGACTGAAGGTTTTGACTGCGTCACGCCGACCGATTCCGAAGTCATCGCGCATCTGATCGCATCCGGCCTCAAACAGGGCCTCGACATGGCCGCAGCTTTCAATGCGGCTGTGGATCGCTTGCGCGGCGCCTATGCGCTGGCGGCGCTGAACGTGGATGTGCCGGGTGCGCTCTATGTGGCGCGGTCGGGCTGTCCGCTGGTGGTGGGACTGGGTGAAAGTGAAGGCTATGTGGGCTCGGACTCCCTTGCGCTCGCGGGCTGGACCAACAAGGTGATTTATCTCGAAGAGGGCGACCGCGCGGTTGTGACCGCCGATGACGTGCGCATCCTCGACGCGGAGAAGCGCCCCGCTAATCGCGAAGTGCATGTGTCTCGCGCCGTGGCCGGGTTCGCCGACAAGGGCGAGTATCGCCACTTCATGGAGAAGGAAATCCATGAACAGCCCGACGCCATCGCCCATACCTTGTCGCGCTATGTCGATGTGGATGCCGGGCGGTTCAACACGGGTGAGCTGCTGGATTGGGCTAACATCAATCGCTTGCTGAGCACGGCGTGCGGCACGGCGTTCTATGCCGGCGCGATCGCCAAACACTGGTTCGAAAACCATGCCCGGCTGGCGGTTGAGATCGATGTGGCGTCCGAGTTTCGCTATCGCGACCCGGTGATCGGCCCCAACGACGCGGCGCTGTTCATTTCGCAATCGGGTGAAACCGCCGATACGCTTGCGGCGCTGCGGTATTGCAAGGCGGCGGAGGCGAAGACCCTGGCGGTGGTCAATGTCGCTGAATCCTCCATTGCGCGGGAAGCGGACGCCATCGCCCAGACCCAGGCTGGCCCTGAAATCGGCGTGGCGTCGACGAAGGCCTTCACCGCGCAACTCACGGCTTTGGCGTGTCTCGCCATCGGCGCAGGTCGTGCGCGGGGCGTTCTCTCGGCGGCGGATGAAGCCCGCTTTGTGACAGAGCTGCTTGAAGCGCCGAGGCTGATCAATGCGGCTTTGGCGGCGGAGCCGCAGATCGAGGCGATCGCCCATCGCCTGACGCAAGTGCGCGACGTGCTCTATCTAGGGCGCGGCGTGTATCACCCGCTAGCCATGGAAGGCGCGCTGAAGCTGAAGGAAATCAGCTATATTCACGCCGAAGGCTATGCCGCTGGCGAGCTCAAGCACGGCCCGATCGCGCTGATCGAAGAGGGCACGCCGGTGGTTGTGGTCGCGCCGCATGACGCGCTGTTTGAGAAGACGCTATCGAATATGCAGGAAGTTGCCGCGCGCGGCGCCGAGATCATTTTGATCACGGACGACAAAGGCGCGTCGCTCGCCAGTGATACGGCCAAGCATATCGTCACCATGCCCGATTGCCCCGATTTCATCCGTCCGATCGTCGCGGCGGCGCCGATCCAGCTGCTCGCCTATCACACCGCCTCGCTCAAAGGCACCGATGTAGACCAGCCGCGCAATCTGGCGAAGTCTGTGACGGTTGAATAAACCGGCTCGCGTAGACATTGCGGCGGCGCGGCCCACAAGCTATCAACCACGCAGAACACGCTAGGGGGTGAGTATGTCGCGGGCCGTTCGCAAAGCTGTAATTCCGGTCGCCGGGTTCGGGACGCGTGTCCTGCCCGCCACCAAGGTCATCCCCAAAGAATTGCTGCCGGTCTATGACCGACCGGCTTTGCAATATGTGGTCGATGAGGCCATCGCCGCCGGGATCGAGCATTTCATCTTCATCACCGGGCGCAACAAGGGCGCGATCGAGGATTATTTCGATCACGCCTTCGAGCTGGAAGCGGCGCTGGCGCAAAAGAACAAGACCGCGCTTTTAGACACCCTTGATGCGCTGCGCCCTGAAGCCGGCGCATGCAGTTTTGTGCGACAGCAGGCCCCCAAAGGCCTGGGACACGCCATCTGGTGCGCGCGCGATCTGGTGGGCGATGATCCGTTCGCGGTGATGCTGCCCGACATGATCATGGATGGCGCCAAGCCGTGCCTGAAGGGCATGGTCGACGCCTATGCCGACACGGGCGGCAACATGGTCTCCGTCGAGGCCGTGCCGCACGAGGACGTTTCAAAATACGGCGTGATCGAACCTGGTGAGGACAAGGGCGTGCTTCTGGAAATGACGGGCATGGTGGAAAAGCCGCCCGTCGATCAGGCGCCGTCCAATCTGATGCTGTCGGGCCGTTATATCCTCGAGCCGCAGATCATGGATCTGCTGGGCGCTCAGGCGCCGGGCGCGGGCGGCGAAATCCAGCTGACGGATTCCATGGTCACGCTTTTGAAGAGCCGGCCCTTCCACGCCTACAAGTTTGACGGGGTCACCTATGACACCGGCTCACCCCAGGGCTATCTCGAAGCGTTTGCGGCGATGGCGCTGAAGGCGGACGAAACCGCGAGCACCGCGCTGCTGTCGGGTCTTCTGAACGGTGAGCGCCGCGTCTAGCGCGCCGCTTGCCGGATCGCTTCGGCCAGATCTTCGGCCACGGAGGTGACCAGCTGGTCGTCGTCGCCCTGGGTCATCACCCGGATCAGCGGCTCTGTGCCTGATTTGCGCAAGACCAGACGGCCCTGATTGCCCAGTCGGGCTTCGGCGTCGGCTTGCGCCTTCTGCACGCTTTCAAGCTCCAGCGGCGAAGCGCCCTGATAGCGCACATTGATCAGGACCTGCGGGGCCGGCTCGAACAGATGGCAGATTTCGCTCGCGGGCTTCTGCGCGCGGACGCAGCTCGCCAGAACCTGCAGCGCGGCGATCAGACCGTCTCCGGTGGTGGCGTGATCAAGCAAGACCACATGCCCAGACTGCTCGCCGCCCACATTATAGCCGCCGCTGCGCATGGCTTCGACCACATGGCGGTCGCCCACCTGGGTCCTGATCAGCTTGAGGTTTTCTGACGTCAGGTAACGCTCCAGACCGAAATTGCTCATCACCGTGGTCACCACGCCATCGCCGCGCAGCTGACCAGTATCATACTGGTCCTTGCCGATGCGGGCGATGATCTGGTCGCCGTCGATCAGATGGCCTTTCTCGTCACACAAAATGGCGCGGTCTGCATCCCCGTCGAGGGCGATGCCGATATCCGCGCCCAGCTCGCGCACGGCCTTGATCATGGCGTCTGGCGCGGTGGAGCCGCACTCGCGATTGATATTGGTGCCGTTGGGCGACACCCCGATTGGGTGAACGTCTGCGCCCAGCTCCCACAGGGCGATCGGCGCAGTCTTGTAGCCGCCGCCATTGGCGCAATCGACGACCACCTTGATGCCCGCCAGCGACAGCTCGCGCGGGAAGCTCGCCTTGGCGCCCTCGATATAGCGGCCATAGGCGTCTTTGTAGTGATCCAGCTTGCCGATCTTCTCGCCGTCCACGGATGAGGCGTCAGGATCCTGCTCGATCAGGCGTTCGATCTCCAGCTCGCTATCGTCTGCCAGCTTGAAGCCGTCGGGGCCGAACAGCTTGATGCCGTTATCGGTGTAGGGGTTGTGAGACGCAGTGATCATGATGCCGAGATCGGCGCGCATGGAACGGGTCAGCATGCCGATGGCGGGGGTGGGGCAGGGGCCGATCAGGCGCACATCCATGCCGGCTGCGGTCAGCCCGCCCACCATGGCGTGTTCGATCATGTAACCCGACAGACGCGTGTCTTTGCCGATGACGACCATATGCCGCCGTTCGCCCTGACGGACGAAAGAGCCGATGGCCCGGCCCAGCTTCAAGGCGACTTCGGGGGTCATGGGAGGTTGGTTCGCCCGACCGCGAATGCCGTCAGTGCCAAAATACTGTTTCATGGGCTCGGTCCCCGTGCTGGCTACGGTGCTGAGGTGGTAGGCTGATCGCCGGTCGGATGCAATCGCGCGCCCTTGTTGCGCATACGGTGAAATAAAACGACAGGCTTCGTGACTTTTCTCCAAACACCGAAGCCAATATGAGCGTGTCGTCATCTTATTCGCACAGCGTCAGGAATCCGCGCCATGCTGCCTTTCATCGATCTCGCCACTCAGCGCGCCCGCCTTCAGCCCAGGCTTGATCAGGCCATCGCCAAAGTGATCGAGGAGGGGCGCTATATCTTCGGGCCTGAAGTCACCGAGCTCGAAGAGCGTCTGGCGCAGTTTGGCGCGGCCAAGCATGCGCTGACCTGCGCCAATGGCACCGATGCGCTGGCCTTGCCGCTGATGGCCTGGCAGGTGGGTGAAAAAGACGCGATCTTCGTGCCGAGCTTCACCTTCGCCTCGACGGCTGAAATGCCGGCCCATCTGGGCGCGCACCCGGTGTTTGTGGACATCGACCCTGACACCTATTGCATGGACCCTGCGCATCTGGAGCAAGCGGTCGCCTGGGCGAAGGCGGAAGGCCTGAACCCGCATACGGTGATTGCGGTGGACCTGTTCGGCCAGCCTGCGGACTATCCCGCGATCGCCGAGATCTGCAAAGCCAATGGCATGAAGCTGATTGCTGACAGCGCCCAGGGCTATGGCTGCACCCTGAACGGTCAGCACCCCGCCCAATGGGCGGATGTGACGACCGTCAGTTTTTACCCGGCCAAGCCGCTGGGCTGTTATGGCGATGGCGGCGCGGTGCTCACCCAGGATGACGAGCTGCAGCATCTGATGAAGTCGCTGCGCAATCATGGCGAGGCGGATGAGCGCTATTACTATGCCCGCATCGGCCTCAACTCGCGTCTGGATACGATCCAGGCCGCGGTCCTGTTGCTGAAGCTCGAAATCTTCGCAGACGAAATAAAGAGCCGAAATGTGGCGGCGGACGCCTACGCCAAGGGCTTTGGCGATGTGGTGAAAGCCCCCAAGGTGATCGAGGGCGGCGTTTCCACCTGGGCGCAATACACTGTGGAAGTCGAGGATCGCGACGCCTTCCGCGCCAAGCTGGCCGAGCGTCAGGTTCCGACTGCGGTCTATTATCCGGTGCCGCTGCACCTTCAGGACTGCTACGCCGCGTTCAAGCAGATGCCGGGTGGTCTGCCGGTCACCGAGGCGGCGGCAGGCCGCGTCGTGTCGTTGCCGATGGATGCGTATCTGGAAGGCGAGCGGCTTGAGCAGGTGATCGTAGCGGTGCGTGCAGCGGTCTAAGTCTGAGCGGTCGCAGGGCTTTGATGCTGCGCCGCCAGGGCGAATCTGATGCGTGAAAGCGGGCGGTCCATTCGGGCCGCCCGTTTCATATTCGCTACAAGCGCCCAGAATTATGGTGCGCTGCACACAAGGTTTGATTTGACCGGTTTCTAGACTTTGCAAAAGTCCATAAACTGACTACCACAACCGCTGATCATCTCCTGACCAAGGGACGTCGACATGACCGACATCCACTCGCGTATTCGAGCTTATGCGCAGCGCTTCAATGGCAGCTCCGCCGAGCCGAGACGCCGCCTCTCGCCGCATCTGCAGGCGCTGGAAGCGGAAGCCATTCATATCATGCGCGAAGTGGCGGCGGAGTTTGAGCGCCCGGTCATGCTTTACTCGATCGGCAAGGACTCCACGGTCATGCTTCATCTGGCGATGAAGGCGTTTTTCCCGTCCAGGCCGCCATTCCCCTTCCTGCATATCGACTCCTTGTGGGAGTTTCAGGCCATGGGCGCCTTCCGCGATACGCTGAGCGAAGCGCTCGGGCTCGACATGATCGTCTGGGTCAACGAAGACGGTCGCAAGCAGGCAATCAATCCGTTCACAGACGGCTCGGCCCTGCATACCCAGGTCATGCGAACTGAAGGACTTTTGCAGGCGCTGAATGATGGTCAGTATGATGCGGCTTTCGGCGGAGGCCGCCGCGATGAAGAGAAATCGCGCGCCAAGGAGCGCGTCTTCTCGTTCCGCAACACGGCGCATGCCTGGGACCCGCGCAATCAGCGCCCAGAGCTCTGGCGCACATATAACACCCGCATCCGCAAGGGTGAGAGCATCCGGGTTTTCCCGCTGTCCAACTGGACCGAAGTGGATATCTGGCAATACATCCTCGAAGAGGACATCCCGATCGTCCCTCTTTATTTCGCAGGCGAAAGACCTGTTGTGGAGCGTGACGGCACGCTGATCATGGTCGATGACGACCGGATGGATTTGCAGGCGGGCGAAACGCCGCAAATGCGCAAGATTCGCTTCCGTACGCTGGGCTGCTACCCGTTGACGGGGGCGGTGGAGAGCGAGGCGGAAACGCTGGACGACATCGTACTGGAGATGCTGACCGCGCGGACGTCTGAACGCGCTGGCCGCCTGATCGATTTTGACGAGGCGGGCTCCATGGAGAAGAAAAAACGCGAGGGGTATTTCTAAGATGGCTGATGATGCGATCCGCACGGAAGTCACAGAACGCCTCACGCGTGCAGGTGAAAACGGCGTTCTGCGCGTCATTACCTGCGGCTCGGTGGATGATGGCAAGTCGACCCTGATCGGCCGCTTGTTATTTGATTCCAAGCTGCTTTTTGAAGATCAGATCAAAATTCTCGAGCGCGATTCCCGCAAGCACGGCACGGCGGGCGAAGAGATTGATTTCGCGCTGCTCCTGGATGGTCTGGAAGCCGAGCGAGAGCAGGGCATCACCATCGACGTGGCCTATCGGTTCTTCAACACCGAGAAGCGCAAATTCATCGTCGCCGACACGCCCGGCCATGAGCAATATACGCGCAATATGGCGACGGGCGCTTCAACAGCCGACCTCGCCATCATTCTGGTGGATGCGCGCAAGGGCGTGCTGACCCAGACCAAGCGTCATACCTATATCGCCAACATGATGGGCATTCGCCACGCCGTTGTGGCGGTGAACAAGATGGATCTGGTGGATCATTCGCACGCGCGTTTCCATGAGATCGTGTCCGAGTATCTCGGCATCGCCGAAGACCTGGGATTTGCGTCCATCACGCCAATCCCGATTTCGGCGCGCTATGGCGACAACATCTTCTCGCGCTCGGACGCCATGAAATGGCATGACGGCCCGACGCTGATGGAGCATCTGGAGCGTGTGGACACCAACGCCGACAAGGAAGCGGCCTATGCCTTCCGCTTCCCGGTGCAATGGGTGAACCGTCCCAATCTTGATTTCAGGGGCTTTTCCGGCACGGTCGCTTCGGGGATCGTGGCGCCCGGTGATGACGTGGTGGTCGCCCATTCGGGCATAAGCGCCCAGATCGCACGCATTGTCACGGCGGACGGCGACCGCGACAGCGCGAAGGCGGGTGATGCGGTGACCCTGGTCCTGGACCGCGAGATCGATATCGCCCGCGGCGACATGCTGACTGATCCGCAGCAGCGCCCTGACGTGTCTGATCAGTTCGCAGCCGAAATACTTTGGATGACCGACGAAGAGATGCTTCCCGGTCGGTCCTATCTGTTGAAGGCCGGCGGTCAGATTGTTCCGGCGTCGGTGACGACCCTCAAGCACAAGCTCAACGTCAACAGTTTTGAGAAAGAGCCGGGCAAGTCGCTCAAGCTCAATGAGATCGGCGTCTGCACCCTGTCGACCTCGCGCCCCATCGCGTTTGATCCTTATACCGATCAGCGCGAAACCGGCTCGTTCATTCTGATCGACCGTTTCACCAATCAGACGGTGGGCGCGGGCATGATCGAGTTCTCTTTACGCCGGGCGAGCAATATTCACACCCACGCCATGGATGTGAACAAGGATCGCCGCGCCAGAATGAAGGGTCAGAAGCCCGCCGTGCTCTGGTTCACGGGGCTTTCAGGCGCCGGCAAATCCACGATCGCCAATCTGGTCGAGCGCAAGCTGGCGGAAGCGGGGCGTCACACCTATTCGCTTGATGGCGACAATGTGCGCCATGGGTTGAACAAGGATCTGGGTTTCACCGATGTGGACCGGGTGGAAAACATTCGCCGCATTGGCGAGGTGGCCAAGCTGTTCGTGGATGCGGGCCTGATTGTAACCTGTTCGTTCATCTCGCCCTTCCGCTCGGAGCGTCAGATGGTGCGCGAGCAAGTGGAAGCGGGTGAGTTTGTCGAGATCTTCGTCGACGCGCCGCTTGAGGTCTGCATCGAGCGTGACCCCAAAGGGCTCTACAAGAAGGCTCAGGCTGGCGAGATCAAGAACTTCACCGGGTTTGACAGCCCGTATGAAGCGCCAGAGACTGCCGAGATCCACCTCAAAACGGATGATTTGTCGGCGGAAGACGCCGCCGAGCGCGTCATCGAGGCGCTGATCGAGCGCGGCTTCATCGGCTAGAGCGGCGTCGGGCTGAGCGTCAGCCGCGGTGACTAGCGCGGCGGCTGACCCCAGGCGACGAACGCGCCGTTCTTATAGCCGTCAGCGGTCTTGCCATAGCGGAAGGGCGCGCCGTCCGGATCGGTCACCGCGCCGCCGGCGGCGTTCAGCACCGCATGGCCCGCGGCGGTGTCCCATTCCATCGTAGGGCCAAAGCGCGGATACAGATCGGCTGCGCCTTCGGCCAGCTTGCAGAATTTCAGGGATGAGCCTGCGGAGACCGCTTCGGTCACGCCCTGGGCTTCGGCGAAGGCTTTGGTCTGCTCGTCAGCGTGCGACCGGCTCATCACGGCGGTCATGCCGGCGTCTGGCGTGGAGCGAGTTCGGGCTGCGGACAGCCGCGAGTCGTCCAGGGTCTCTCCAGGTTCGAACAGGCCCGTAAAAGCGGTCTCGCCCCCCAGATAAAGCTGCTTGAGAGCCGGAGCATAAACCGCTCCTGCGACGGGCGCGCCGTTCCGGATCAACGCGATATTGATGGTGAATTCGCCCCGTTTGGCGATGAATTCCTTGGTGCCGTCCACCGGATCCACCAGCAAGAACTCGTCGCTGACGCTGGGTCGCACGCCTGCCTCAAAGCTTTCTTCGGCTAGAACCGGCGTGTCGGGCAAAAGCTTCGCCAGCGCGTCCAGAATGATCACTTCAGCGCGTTTGTCCGCTTCGGTGACCGGAGACTTGTCGGCTTTTTGCTCGGGCGTGAAGTCGCTCTCATAAACCTCCATCACCGGGATGGCGGCCTCAAGGCAGATCTGACCGAAAGAACGTGCGAGAGCGTCGAGAGACATGGTCAGATCCTTTGTCGGGTGATCGGCTAGCGGCGTTCCGACTTGAGCAAATTCTTCAGATACGCGCCATAGGCGTTGGGGATGGCGTTGGCCGTTTTCTTGAGTTGTTCGTCAGTGATGAAGCCGTTCCGCCAAGCGATCTCTTCAGGGCAGGCGATCTTGAGACCCTGGCGTTTCTCGATGGCGCGCACATATTCCGTTGCTTCCACCATGCCTTCGACCGTGCCGGTGTCCAGCCAGGCGACGCCACGCGACAAGAGCTGCACTTTCAGCTGCCCGCGGTCCATATACGCTTCGTTGACCGAGGTGATCTCAAGTTCGCCGCGTGCGGACGGCGTGATCGACTTGGCGATCTCGACAACGCTGGAATCGTAGAAATAAAGCCCGGTCACCGCCCAATTGCTGCGCGGTTTTTTCGGCTTTTCCTCCAGGCTGATGGCGCGACCCTCATCATCAAGTTCGACAACGCCGAAAGCGGTCGGGTCGGCCACATGATAGGCGAAGACCAGCGCGCCTTCGTCAAATTCGCCGGCCGTGCGCAAGCCTTCAACAAGGCCTGCGCCATGGAAGAGGTTATCGCCCAGGATCAGGGCCACATTGTCGTCGCCGATGAAGTCTTCACCGATCAGGAAGGCTTCTGCCAGGCCGCGCGGCTCGTCCTGTTCGGCGTACTGGATGGTCACGCCATAGCGCGATCCGTCTCCGAGCAGGGTTTCGTACGAGGATTTCGCCTCTGGCGTGGTGATGATCAGGATCTCACGGATGCCGGCGAGAAGAAGCGTCGAAAATGGGTAGAAGATCAGCGGTTTGTCGTAGATCGGCAGGAGCTGCTTTGACACCGCCAGCGTAATCGGGCGCAGACGACTGCCCAGCCCCCCGGCCAGAATTATGCCTTTTGTTGTTTTCGACATGACGGATGCTCACTCAACCTATGCGCTGCTCATAGCGTTGAGCGATCACTTCAGGCAAGCCCGCGCGCCAGTCCCCGGCTCCGATTCCGGTCGCATCCAGCAAGGCTTGCGCATCCAGTCGCGTGTCTTTGGGACGTTCTGCAGGTTGCGGAAAGGCGGTTGAATCCACAGCCGTGATCACTGGGGCGGATTTCAGATATGGCTGCGCCAGTTCCGCTGCGGCGTGCGCGAAAGCGTACCAGCTGGCATAGTCTCCGCCTCTATAATGAAAGACGCCGCTCGGCCGCTCATCTCTCGCGGCGAGGGTCAGGAGCGCCTGCGCCAGATCGGGCGCCCAGCTGGGCGTGCTGATCTGGTCATCGACGACCTTGAGTGGCTGCCCCTGGTCGAGACGGTTCAGGATGGCGTTGAGAAAACTGCCGCCGCGTTCGTCAAAGATCCAGGCGGCGCGGAGGATCAGCGCTGTATCGCAGACATCGAGGATGGCCTGCTCGCCCTCATGCTTGGTGCGCGCGTAGACATTGAGCGGATTGGTCGCCGCCGTTTCGGCATAGGGCGCCTGCCCCGGCGTTCCGTCAAAGACATAGTCCGTCGAGACGTGGAGTAACCCGACGCCGCGCGCCTGACAGGCCGCCGCCAGCCGGGCCGGGCCGGCGCAATTGAGCGCATGAGCGGCCATTTCGTCGTTTTCCGCGCCGTTCACATCGGTGTAGGCGGCGGCGTTGATCACGATCCGGGGGCGATGATGATCCAGCAAAGCAGCGGGGTCATGCTGGGCCAGGTCGAACTGATCCCGCCCGCAGGCCGTCACAGCGTCGCTTTGCGCCGCCAGCGCCCGCGCCAATTGACCATTGCGCCCGATCACCAGGATCGGGGCGTCGGCGTCCGTGCGGTCCGGCGTCATGCGCTGAGACCCAGCCGTTCACCCTGATAGCTCTTGTCGAGAATCGGTCGCCACCAGTCTTCATGAGCGAGATACCAGTCCAGCGTTGCGGCGAGGCCGTCTTCAAAGCTGACCGACGGGCTCCAGCCGAGCTTGGCTTTGATCGTGCTGGCGTCGATGGCGTAGCGCTGGTCATGGCCGGGGCGATCGGTGACGAACTGGATCTGCGCGGCGCGGTTTGAGTCTGCGGGGCGAACCGCATCCAGCCGGTCGCAAATGGCCTGAACCACTTGCAGATTGGTGCGCTCGGCGTCGCCGCCAATGCAATAGGTTTGCCCGGCCTCGCCCTGGCTGACCACCAGCTCCAGCGCCCGCGCATGATCATCCACATACAGCCAGTCGCGCACGTTTGACCCGTCGCCATAAACCGGCAGGGCTTCGCCTGACAGCGCTTTCAGGATCATCAGAGGGATCAGCTTTTCTGGAAACTGCCGCGGCCCGTAATTGTTGGAACAGTTCGACACCCGCACATCCAGCCCATAGGTGCGGCCCCAGGCGCGGGCCAGATGGTCGGACGCCGCCTTGGAGGCGGAATAGGGCGAGGACGGATCATAGGCCGTGGTTTCGCTGAACTTGCCGTCGTCTCCCAGCGAGCCGAACACTTCATCTGTGGAGACATGCAAGAAGCAGAACCGGTCCGCCGCGGCGCCGCGCGTGTCGCGATAGGCGCGCGCGGCCTCCAGAAGCGTGAACGTGCCCAGCACGTTGGTGTCGACGAAATCCTTGGCCCCGGTGATCGAGCGGTCCACATGACTTTCCGCCGCCAGATGCATCACGGCGTCGGGTTCAAACCGGTCAAACGCCTGAGCCACAGCCTCGGGATTACGGATGTCGGCGTGCAGGAAGCTGTAGCGGGGATGATCCTCAAGGTCCGCCAGTGAGGCGGGGG
>JAEPEX010000120.1_pt1 | contig 19495 bp, 15 predicted proteins | sample 9130951 | NCBI WGS metagenome assembly JAEPEX01 (sample SAMN17228542, study PRJNA684324) | microbial mat metagenome | biome: saline marsh[ENVO:00000054]; feature: microbial feature [ENVO:01000007], biofilm[ENVO:00002034], sulphate-reducing...; material: estuarine water [ENVO:01000301]|estuarine... | reverse complement strand
CGGTTCCCGATAATCGTCCGTCCGGTTCCAGCGCAACGAATAGCCCATCAGCGAAGTGACGCGTGAGCCGGCGGCGCGCTGAATGGATTCCGAGACGCCCGAATAGGTCGTCACGTCATCGGTGCGCATCGTATAGCTGACGCCTGCCTGCACAGCCCGCGTCAGCGGGAAACCGGCGCGCAGGGTGAAGCCCGTTGATTCCGTCTCGAACGAAGCCTCGCTCGAGAAATCAGAGCGCACGCGGAACAGGTCAAAGCCTGCAGCCAGATTGCGATCCAGGAAGCGCGGCTCGGTGAAGCGGATATCGATCTGCTGCTGGCGCGAGCTGGTGGAGACCCGCAGACGCAGGAACTGGCCACGGCCGCGCAAATTGCGCTCGGAGATCGAGAAATCGACCAGGAAGGAGTCCGTCGATGAGAAGCCGGCGCCGAAGGCCAGTTCACCGGTCGGCTGTTCCGCCACACGTACCTGAACCTGGGCGCGATCAGGCGCGCTGCCCTGGATCGGCTCGACCTGGACGTCTTCAAAGAAGCCCAGCTGCCCCACACGCGAGCGCGACACGTTCACAAGCGCCTGATTGAAGGCGTCGCCCTCCACCAGATCCAGCTCGCGGCGGATGACGCGGTCCAAGGTGCGCGTGTTGCCGATGATGTCGATGCGCTCGATGTAAACGCGCGGGCTTTCCTCGATCACATAGGTGATGTCGACCGTCTGGTCTTCCCGGTTCAGTGCCACGCGCGGGCTGACATCCACAAAGGCGTAGCCAGCGGCGCCCGCCGCGAAGGTGAGCGAATCCGTGGCGTCCTCGATCAGGCTGCCCACGTAAAGGCGGCCCGGCTGGGTCGGCAGAACCGCTTCGAGATACTCGATGTTCAGGTCAGAGATTTCAGTTTCGACGCTGATATCGCCGAACTCATAGCGTTCGCCCTCATCCATGGTGAAGGTGACGTAGAATTCAGACTGATCGGGCGCCAGCTCGGCGGAAACCGACGTGACGCGGAAATCTGCAAAGCCGCGGTCATTGTAGAAGGTGCGCAGCTGCTCACGGTCATATTCGATCCGGTCCGGATCGTAATTGTCGTTCGAGCTGAAGAATTTCCACCATCGCGCCTCGGTGGTGACGATTTCGCCGCGCAGTCGGCGGTCAGAATACGCTTCATTGCCCACAAACGAGATGCGCTCGACGCCCGTCACCGGGCCTTCAGAGATTTCAAAGACCAGATCAACCCGGTTTTGCGGCAGCTCGACGATTTGCGGGGTCACTTGAGCCGCGAACCGACCAGAACGGCGATACACTTCGAGAATGCGCTGCACATCTGACTGCACCCGGGAGCGGGTGAAGATGGCGCGCGCCTGAAGCTCGATCTCGTCGGTGATCTTCTCGTCGTTGATAGCGCGATTACCCTCGAGAATCACACGGTTGACGATGGGATTTTCTTCCACAAACAGAACCAGGGACGCGCCGTCGACCGCCACACGGACGTCCGAGAACAGGTTGGTGCTGTAAAGGGTCTGGATCGACAGGTTGATCAGACGCGAATTGGGCAGATCGCCCGGCTGGATCAGCAGATAGGACAGAATCGTATCCGCTTCGACGCGCTGATTGCCTTCCACAAGGATTTGCAGGATGGGCTGCTGGGCTCGCTGCGGCGCACTTTCCACCTGCGCCGTCTCCGGCGTAGAGGCTGCGGGGTTAACGCCCGCATCCTGCGCATGGCCGACGCCTGCGGTGATCACGCTCAGGAGCGCAGCCGCCAATCCTTTGAAAATCACATTCATGAAAGGCCCTCGTCCCTCGCCCGCGACGTCCCCTGTCACAGGAACTGTCCGCGCAAATAGCTCAAATCATTCCAAGTGGCCACCAAGAACATGGCCAAAATCAAGCCAAGACCCAGCCGAAACCCCATTTCCTGAACGGAGGGGCTTGGCGGGCGCTTCGCTATCGCTTCATAGGCGTAGTACACAAGGTGCCCGCCGTCGAGAACCGGAATGGGCAGAAGATTCATTAACCCCAGTCCGACGCTCAGCAGGGCGGACAGCGCCAACATCACCACAAACAGCCGCTCGAGGCGCGTCAGAAGGCCGACTGGCTGGGCCGCGCCGTCATCACTGACCGCCAGATTGGCGAGTTGCCCCGCCGTCGTGGCGATCCCGACCGGGCCGTTGATATGTTCTGTGGAGGCGCGCCCCGTGACCAGTCGCGACAGATAACTGATGATCGTGCCGGTCGTCTCGACCGTTCGCGTCACGCCATAAATCGGCGCTTCCCAGAGTGCGGGCCGGACCACCTGGATCTGCGCGTCTTGAGAGACGCCCACCCCCATGAAGCCGACAGCGCGCTCGCCGCCCAGGCCGTCAGGCCGCAAGGTGCGATCGGGCGTGACGGTGAGCTCAACAGGCGATCCGTCCCGCTCGACCGTGAAACGGATGGGCTGATTGGCGCGAGTGGCGACATATTCGCGGATCGAGTTGAAATTGCTGATCTGTGATCCGTTGATCTCTGTCACAAGATCGCCGGGCATGAACCCGCCTTGCGCCGCCGCAGAGCCCTCTTCCACCACGCCGATGCGCGGTTCGATCACCCGCTCGCCATTCATCACGCCGAGGATCGAGAACAACACCATCGCCAGCAAGAAGTTGGCCAGCGGCCCCGCCGCCACAATGAAGGCGCGTTGCCAGACCGGTTTGAAATGCAGCACGCTATCGGGATCGGGATGTTCAGCGCGCAGCCTGTCGAGCGTTTCGTAATCCGGCGCGCTGGCGGCGTTGGCGTCGCCGCGGAACTGCACAAACCCGCCCAGGGGCAGTGCGCTGACTTTCCAGACCGTTCCAAGCTTGTCGGTGCGCGAGACCAGCGTCGGGCCAAAACCCATTGAGAACGCATCCGCATGCACGCCGCAGAGCCGCCCTGCCCAGTAATGGCCCAGCTCGTGAATGATCACGACGAACCCCATCACCATGACAAAGGCGAGAATGGACAGGGTTCCGGACCCAAGCCAGTCGAGCATGTAGTCTCCTTACGCAGCGGCCGCTTTAACGGGTTCGCTGCTTAACCGCGTCCATCGCCAACCGGCGGCCTTGCCGGTCCACGTCCAACACAGCCTCAAAGTCAGATGGCTGCACGGATGCGACGCCGTCTGCTTCCCCTCGCTCCAGAGAGTCAGAGACACATGCCGCGATGTCAAGAAAGCCTATCTGACCATTCAGAAAGGCGGCGACCGCCACTTCATTGGCCGCATTGAAAATCGCTGGCGCGCCCCGCCCCGCATCAAAGGCGGCTCGCGCCAGACCGAGCGCTGGAAACCGCACCGGATCAGGGGCTTCGAAAGTGAGCTGGCTGAGCTTGGCGAGATCGAGCCGCTCGACAGGCGTCTCAAGCCGGTCAGGCCAGGCCAGCGCATGAGCAATGGGCGTGCGCATGTCCGGCATGCCAAGCTGAGCGAGCATGCCGCCGTCTGCGTACTCCACCAGGCCATGAACAATGGATTCAGGGTGCACCAGAACATCCACATCGGTCTGTGGCAGACCAAAAAGATGGCAGGCCTCTATGATCTCAAGACCCTTGTTCATCATGGTGGCGCTATCCACCGAGATTTTCGCGCCCATGGTCCAGGTCGGATGGGCCACCGCCTGCGCCGGGCTCGCCTGCCCCATCTGCTCAAGCGTCCAGTGTCGGAACGGGCCGCCCGATGCGGTGAGGATGATCTGGCGAATGCCAGCGCGCTGCTTTTCGTCAAAGGCCTGGAAGATGGCGTTATGTTCTGAGTCCACGGGCAACAGGCGGGCCCCCGCCTCCCGGGCAGCGGTCATGAACAAATCCCCGGCGCAAACCAGCGCTTCCTTGTTGGCGAAAGCCACTGCTGCGCCGCGACGCACGGCCTCCAGCGTCGGCGGCAGTCCGGCTGCGCCGACGATCGCCGCCATCACCCAGTCCGCAGACATGCGCGCGGCTTCACAGACAGCGTCAGGACCGGCGGCGCTGCGAATGGATGTGCCTTGCAGCGCAGCCTCGAGCGCAGGCCCGGCTTCCGGATCGGCGACGGCGCAGAACTGCGCCTTCGTCCGGATCGCAAGCTCGGCCAGGTCAGCGGACTGGCTGTTCGCCGTCAGCGCCACGACATCAAACGCGCCCTGGGGCGCCCGTTCAATCAGATCCAGCGTCGCGCGCCCGACAGAGCCGGTCGCGCCCAGAATTGTAACGGTCCGTGCGCTCATGCGCCCCCTCCAGGCCATCCGCCCGGCCCGACCCAGGACCATATCCCGGCGAAAAGGGCCGCCATCATCAGCGCATCCACCCGGTCCAGCACGCCGCCATGCCCGGGGATCACCGTGCCGGCATCCTTGACCCCGAAGCGGCGCTTGGCCAGCGACATCAACAGATCACCCGCCACCGCCGACAGCGCCGTGGGCGCAGCCAGCATCGCGCCATGCCTTGGGTCCCAGCCCGCCCACCAGGCCGCGAACGCGCCGGCGATCACGCCAAAGGCGAGTCCCGCAACCAGCCCCGCCCAGGTTTTGTTGGGGCTCGCGGCGGGCAACAGCTTCCAACCGCCCAGCCAGGACCCCGCCAGATAGGCGAACGTGTCCGCCGCCCAGACGACGCTGATCAGAAAGACGACGCCGGCCAGTCCAGCACTCTCCTCATGACGCAAAGCGCCCAGAACGCTCGCGGCCAGCGCCACATACGCAACGCCGAACAAGGCCTCATAACCCCGGCTGCGAGGTCTCCGGTCTGCGTAGGCCGCCAGAGCGCCGCCCAGGATCCAGGCCGCAGCCCCTAATAGTTCAAGCTGGCTGGCGAGCATCACCCCGCCCACAGCGGTGCCTGTGGCGATCGCGAAGGCGCGCGGCGGAGCCATCGGATCGGACATGCGCACCCATTCCCAAGCCATTGCGGCGGAGAAAGCGGCGATGAATATGGAAAACGCCGACCCGCCCCAGATCACCAATCCGATTGAGACAGGCGCAAGCACCAGCGCGGACAGCACCCGTCTGGAGAACATGGGATCGCCGCGCATAGGCTTGCGAGGCGCGGTGGTGCTTTCAGGGTCATCAGGGTCAGCCATGGCGCACGCCGCCATAGCGACGGTCCCGGCTGGCGTATTCAGACAAGGCGGCCTCAAAGGCTGACTTGTCAAAGTCCGGCCAGAGCGTGTCCATAAAGACGAATTCGGCGTAAGCGGCTTGCCAGAGAAGAAAGTTGGAGATGCGGCGTTCACCGCTGGTGCGGATCACCAGATCTGGGTCGGGCAGGTCAGCCGTGTCCAGATACCGGGCGAACTCGGCTTCGTTCAGTGCGGACAAATCGCCGTCATGGGCCTTGGCTGCACGCTGCGCGGCGCGGACGATCTCGTCACGGCCGCCATAATTGAAGGCGATGTTGAGAAAGAAGGCGTCATTGTCCGCGGTTCGCGTTTCCACAGACTCTATCAGGCGCAGCAGCTCATCGCTCAGCCCTTCCCGGCGGCCCAGGATGCGCACGCGAACGCTTTCGGCATGCAGCCGGTCGAGATCGGCCGCCACGAACCGCCGCAACAGCTCGAACAGCGCCTCGACCTCGGCGACGGGACGGTTCCAGTTCTCGGTGGAAAAGCTGAACAGGGTGAGATAGCGCACCCCAAGCTGACCGGCGGCGCGCACGGCCTCGCGCACCGCCTCAACCCCTTTGCGATGACCAAAGGCGCGCGGGCGCCCCCGAGACGCCGCCCAGCGACCATTGCCATCCATAATGATGGCGACGTGCTGCGGCGTCTGGCCGGACGGTTCGGTCTCGCTCATGGAAACGGCCCTCCCGCCGTTACAGGGCGCCGCCCTAGGGCGGGCGCCCGTCCCATCAGACCTGAGTGATCTCGTCCTGCTTGGTCTTCAGCAGGGTGTCGATGGACGCCACTTTGGCGTCGGTCAGTTTCTGGATCTGGTCAGCCAGCTTCTTGTGCTGGTCTTCGCTGATCTCGTTGTCTTTTTCGTCGCGCTTGAGCTGATCCATGCCGTCGCGTCGCACATTGCGCACGGCGACCCGGGCGTTTTCCGCGTAGGAGCCGGCGGTCTTGGCCAGCTCGACGCGGCGCTCTTCATTGAGCGGCGGAATCGGAATGCGCAGGGTTTCGCCTTCCGAGACCGGGTTCAGGCCCAGCGAAGAGTTGCGAATCGCCTTTTCCACAGCGCCGGCCAGAGTTTTGTCCCAGACCGAAATCGTAATCATCCGCGGCTCAGGCACGGAGACATTGCCGACCTGGTTGATCGGGGTCAGCGCGCCATAGGCTTCAACCTTGATCGGGTCGAGCAAGCTGGCGTGAGCGCGACCGGTGCGCAGGCCGGCGAATTCTTTCTTGAGCGCGTCAATCGCGCCATCCATGCGGCGCTCGATGTCTTTGATGTCGAAACCGGACATGTCCGTGTCTCCCCTTTTTTATGCGGCTGAGCTGGATGAGCCGCCCACGACCGTACACGTGCCCTCGCCATCCAGAACCCGGGCGAGACCGCCCTGCTCTCGAATGTTGAACACCACGATCGGAATCTGGTTGTCGCGCATCAGCGTCACCGCCGAGGCGTCCATAGCTTTGAGATCGCGCGCCAGAACGTCGATATAGTCAAGGGACTCAAACCGTTTGGCCTGCGGATTTTTACGCGGATCGTCATCATAAACGCCGTCCACGCTGGTGCCTTTGAACAAGGCGTCACACCCCATTTCGGCGGCGCGCAGGGCGGCGGCCGTGTCGGTGGTGAAAAACGGATTGCCCGTGCCTGCGGCGAAAATGACGACGCGGCCGCGCTCCATATGGCGCACAGCGCGGCGGCGAATATAAGGCTCGCACACGGTGGTCATGGGAATGGCGGACTGGACGCGGGTCTGGACGCCGACACGCTCGAGCGCGGTCTGCATGGCCAGCGCGTTCATCACCGTCGCCAGCATGCCCATATAGTCGGCGGCGGCGCGCTCCATGCCCTTGGCGGCGGCGGTCAGACCGCGGAAGATGTTTCCGCCGCCAATCACCAGGCACAGCTCGTAGCCAGCCTCGACCGCTTCGCCGACTTCGCGCGCGATGCGATCTGCAGTTGTCATGTCGATGCCGTAGGGCTGATCGCCCATCAGGGCTTCACCGGAAACCTTCAAAAGAACCCGTTTATAGGGGCCCTTAGGCGTAATGAGCGGTCGGTCCTCGGTGTCGGTCACGGCAAACTCCGCATGATTGCTGTCTTCAGATGGAGTCCGGCCCGGACGTGACTTCACACGCCCGGGCCGAAAACTTTAGCCTTTAGCGACGGCTGCGACTTCAGCGGCGAAGTCTTCTTCTTTTTTCTCGACGCCTTCGCCCAGAACCATGCGGACGAAACCGGTCAGTTCGATCGGTGCGCCTGCATCGGCTTCAGCCGCCTTGATGGCTTCGGCGACGGTCTTGTCGGTGTCGAACACGAAGACCTGCTTCAGCAGCACGACTTCTTCGTAGAACTTGCGCAGACGGCCTTCGACCATTTTCTCAACGATCTGTTCCGGCTTGCCGGATTCGCGGGCCTGGCCAGCGAACACCTGGCGTTCTTTTTCGACCACGTCCTGATCCAGCTCGCCCTCATGGACGGCCAGAGCCGGTGCGGGAGAGCCTGCAGCGACATGCATGGCGACCTTGCGGCCCAGCTCAGCGAGAACCGCCTTGTCGCCTTCGGACTTCAGCGCGACCAGCACGCCGATCTTGCCCATGCCGTCGCCAGCCGCGTTGTGCACGTAAGCTGCGACAACGCCCGGATCCACAGACAGGGTGGCGGCGCGGCGAACCGACATGTTCTCACCAATCTGAGCGATCAGATCGGTCATGGTGTCGGCCACGGACTTGCCAGAAGACATCTGCGCCGCGTTCAACGCGTCCACAGAGTCAGCGTTGATCGCCAGAGCGGCGATCTCGCCAACAGCTTTCTGGAAGATTTCGTTGCGTGCAACGAAATCGGTCTCTGCGTTCACTTCAACAGCGGACGCAGCCATGCCGGCGCCTTTGTCTTCGGACTTGACGGCCACCAGGCCTTCAGCTGCGACGCGGTCTGCTTTTTTCGCGGCTTTGGACAGGCCTTTCTTGCGAAGCCAGTCGACGGCGGCTTCCATGTCGCCGTCAACTTCCACAAGCGCCTTCTTGGCGTCCATCATGCCGGCGCCGGTTTTGTCGCGAAGCTCTTTGACGAGAGCGGCGGTGATCTGAGCCATGGGGAGGTCTCCTTGGATCGCGCGTTTGGCGCTATTAGGATTTGGCGTCTTCAGCCGGCGCTTCCGCAGCAGCGGGCGCGGCTTCGGCGGCGGGTTCTTCGGTCGGAGCGGCTTCGCTCTCGTCCACGCCCAGAGCCATTTCGCTCGGCGCTTCAGATTCGCCCAGATCCATGCCCAGAGCGGCCTGGCTGTCGGCGATGCCGTCCAGCACGGCGTCCGCGATCAGGTCGCAATACAGCGACAGGGCGCGAGAGGCGTCGTCATTGCCCGGAATCGGGAAATCAATCGGATCCGGGTCGCAATTGGTGTCCAGGATGGCCACGACCGGGATGTTCAGGCGCTTGGCTTCCTGAATGGCGATGGACTCCTTGTTGGTGTCGATCACGAACATCAGATCCGGCGTGCCGCCCATTTCCTTGATGCCGCCCAGGGAACGCTCGAGCTTTTCGCGCTCGCGGGTCAGCATCAGGATTTCTTTCTTGGTCAGACCGGTCGGGCCGCCTTCGGCGTCCAGCAGGGTCTCCAGCTCGCGCAGACGCGCGATGGACTTGGAGATGGTCTGCCAGTTGGTGAGCGTGCCGCCCAGCCAACGGTGATTCATGTAGTATTGCGCGCAGCGCGACGCGGCCAGAGAGATCGGCTCGGCGGCCTGGCGCTTGGTGCCCACGAACAGAACGCGACCGCCTTTGGCGGCGACTTCACGCACCTTCACCAGCGCCTGGTGCAGCAGCGGAACGGTCTGCGACAGGTCGATGATGTGGATGTTGGCGCGTTCGCCGAAGATGTAATCTTTCATCTTCGGGTTCCAGCGGTGGGTCTGGTGACCGAAGTGACAGCCGGCTTCGAGCAGCTGGCGCATGGAGAAATCAGGAAGAGCCATAATTTTAGGTCCTTTTTCCGGTTGGCCTCCGCGGAGCGGAGCCGCTCGCCTCATCTGACATCCAGCTTGGGCGTCAGACATGACTTGCGGCACCGGAGCGACTTTTCACCTGAAAAGCCGAAGCTCCGCGTGCGGGATCGGGCGCGCTTATACGGGCAGCAGCCCAAAGCTGCAAGCCATGAGAGCGGACTTTCCGCCTCTGCCTGCCGCTTGAACTGTCATTTCTGAGGCCAAGGACGCCCAGAGGTGCAGCTTACAGCGTCTCCACCTCCAAAACGCCGGCGACCGCTTTCACCGCAGCCCGGGCCGCCGGGTCGACCGCATGACGTCCGGGAAGCCGCACTTCAGCGAGACGTCCGTCAGACAAAGGCACGATCAGATGGATGGAGCCTTTCACGGCGCCCTCCCGACCATCGGCCCGGTCGATGCGCTTGCGCAAGGGCTCGAGCGCGCCTGATTGCCCCAGACGGATCTTGAGCCCCTGACCGATATGTTCAGCCGCAAAGGGATCGATCGTATCCGCGCCGTCAATGATCAGGCGAAGCCCTTCATCCTGCGCCTCGATCTTGGCGTTCACCAGCACTGACGCGCCCGGTTCGATCACCTCGCGAATTTCTCGCAGCACTTTCGGCGGAACCAGCGCCTCAAACTCTCCTGAAGGGTCAGAGAGCGTGACGAACGCGAATTTCTCGCCCGAACGCTGAGACACCTTTTCCTGACGGCGGCGCACCACGGCGGCGAGCCGCGCGGCGCGTGCGCCCTCGGCGGCCTTGGACGGCAGGTCTGCAAAGACCACAACGCCGCGCCGGGCCAGGGCCGGCATCATGTCATCCAGCGGGTGACCGGACAGGTAGAACCCGATGGCGGCGAGCTCTTCATCAAGACGCCGAACCGGATCCCAAGGCTCAGGGTCAGGCAGAATGGGGCGCTCAAGCCTGGCGCCGCCAGACTCCCCGCCCCCGCCAAACAGGGAGGCTTGCGCGCTGTCGCGCTCGGACTGGGCGTTCTGGGAGACTGACAACAGCATTTCAGCGGAGGCCAGCGCCTTGGCGCGGTCGGGCTCCAGGGTGTCAAACGCGCCGGCGCGTGCAAGGTTTTCAAACGCGCGCTTGTTCACCTGACGCGGATCCACCCGCTCGGCGAAATCAAACACGTCCTTGTAAGGCCCGCCCCTGCGACGCACCTCGGCCACATGTTCCATCGCCGCATAGCCCACATTGCGAATAGCGCCGAGGGCGTACCGGATATGACCGTCTTCAAGCGCGAAATCCGCTTCCGACGCATTCACATCCGGCGGCAGGACCTCAAGACCGATGCGTTTGGATTCCTGGAAGAAGACCGCAAGCTTCTCGGTGTTGGCGCTATCAAGGCTCATCAGACCGGCCATGAAGGCGGCGGGATGATTGGCTTTCAGCCACCCCGTCTGATAGGCGATCAGAGCGTAGGCGGCGGCGTGTGATTTGTTAAAGCCGTAACCGGCGAACTCAGCCACCAGGTCAAAGATGTAATTGGCCTTGTCCTTGGAAACGCCGCGCTTTTCAGCCCCCTCATTGAAGCGTACGCGCTGCTTGTCCATCTCCTCCTTCTTCTTCTTGCCCATGGCGCGGCGAAGAAGGTCGGCCTCTCCAAGAGAATAGCCGGACAGGATCTGGGCGATCTGCATCACCTGTTCCTGGTAGATGATGACCCCGTAGGTCTCCTTCAGGACAGGCTCGAGATCCTTGTGCAGGTAATCAGGCTTCTTGCGCCCGAATTTGCGGTCCACATAGACGTCGATATTCTTCATCGGGCCCGGCCGATAAAGCGAGATCAGCGCAATGATGTCCTCGATGGTGTCAGGCTTGAGCTTGCGCAGCGTGTCGCGCATGCCCGTACTTTCAAGCTGGAACACGCCGATGGAGGATCCAGCACCCAGAAGCTCGTACGTGGCGGGATCCTCCAGGCTGATCTCGTCCATGTCCGGACGCGCAAGTCCCGCGCTTTCAATATAGCTCAGCGCCCGCGCGATCACGGTGAGGGTTTTCAGCCCCAGAAAGTCAAACTTCACAAGACCCGCAGGCTCGACCCATTTCATGTTGAACTGGGTGGCGGGCAGGTCCGAGCGCGGATCCTGGTAGAGCGGGACCAGATCCGTCAGCGGCCGGTCGCCGATCACCACGCCCGCGGCGTGGGTGGAGGCGTTGCGAAACAAGCCTTCCAATTGCAAAGCCACGGTGATGAGCTGATCGACCATGTCGTCGGTGCGCTGCATCTCCTGCAGCTTGGGCTCGGTCTTGACCGCTTCCGCCAGAGTGACAGGTTGCGCGGGATTGTTGGGCACCTGTTTGGCGATCCGGTCCACCAGACCGAACGGCAATTGCAGCACCCGGCCCACATCACGCACCACCGCGCGCGCCTGCAGGGTGCCGAAGGTGATGATCTGCGCCACCCGGTCCTGACCGTAGCGCTCCTGCACATACCGGATCACCTCGCCGCGGCGATCCTGACAGAAATCCACGTCAAAGTCCGGCATGGACACGCGTTCGGGGTTCAGGAAGCGCTCAAAAAGCAGGCCGAAGCGCAGCGGATCAAGATTGGTGATGGTCAGCGCCCAGGCGACCAGAGACCCCGCGCCTGACCCCCGTCCTGGCCCCACAGGAATGTCCTGGGATTTCGCCCACTGGATGAAGTCAGACACGATCAGGAAGTAGCCCGGAAACCCCATGCGTTCGATAACGCCGAGCTCGTAATCCAGGCGCTCGAAATACGCCTCTCGCGTATCGGCCATTTCGATCTTGGCCAGCCGATCTTCCAGACCTTCGGTCGCCCGGGCGCGCAACTCCTCAGCCTCGTTGCGATCACCCTGGGTGGGGAAGCGCGGCAGGATCGGCTTGGAGGTCCGTGGACGGAACGCACAGCGCCGCGCGATCTCAATCGTATTGGAAATCGCTTCAGGCAGGTCGGAGAAGCGCTCCGCCATCGCAGCGCCGGATTTGAAGTCATGTTCCGCGGTCAGCTTGCGCCGGTCATCCATGCTGACATAGGCGCCTTCGGAGATGCACAGCAGCGCATCATGGGCCTGATAGAATTCAGGCTTCGGGAAATGCGGCTCGTTCGTCGCCACCAGCGGGAGGTCCAGCGCATAAGCCTGGTCGACCAGCCAGGACTCGGCGGTGACGTCGTCCGCACGCCCGTGACGCTGAAGTTCGAGATACAGGCGATCGGGAAAGCTCGCGCGCAAGCGTTCCAGAAGAGCCTGCGCCTGCCCGTCCCGCCCCGTGCAGAGAAAACGGTTCAGCGCGCCGTCAAATCCGCCCGTCAGACAGATCAGACCTTCACTCAGCTCCAGCACCTTTTCAATCGGCACATGGGGCTCATCGGTGGCGGCGACGTCGAGATACGCCGCCGAAGACAGCTTCATCAGATTGGCGTAGCCCTCTTGGGATTGCGCCAACAACACCAGCGTACCGTCCGGCTTCGCCCGCTCGCCCGGACGCGGCGCCTCAACCTGAACCGACAGCGTCACGCCGGTGATGGGCTGGACGCCCTCGCCCGACAGCACTTCAGAAAATTCGAGCGCGCCGAACAGATTGTTGGAATCGGTGATCGCCGCCGCCGGCATGGAGAAGGTCTTGCATAGCGCCGCCGTCTCCTTGATCCGGATCGCCCCCTCCAGCAAGGAGTATGGCGACCGGACACGCAAATGGACGAAGGGGGCATCGCTCACGACGGGCGCTCCAGATCTGGCGGACTCACCGCTTCATTCTAGCGCCCGTCCGGCGCTGAGGTCAGCCTGCGATTGCGGCGGACAGGCTGAGAGCCACAGCGATGAAGCCGACGATCACAGCGGCGGACGTCATGTCTTCAATCAGGTTACGCATGGGGACAACTCCTTGATCAACTGCGTCTAAAGCAGTTATTCCTGTTTTGTTCCATTGCATATTTTCTGCTTTTGTTCCGCCCGTCAAGTCGTTTTTGATTCGATCTGAAAAGCTGCGGAAAACCCGCAACTTGGTACATTTTGAGAACGGAATTGGAGGCGCGTCAGGCGCTCGTGAACGGGACGACGCGGCCGCGATCCAGCGTTACGACGCGATCCATGCGCGACGCCAGCTCGTGATTGTGCGTGGCGATCAACGCCGCCGCCCCGGCCCCGCGACACGCGTGCGCGAGCGCTTCAAACACCTGATCGGATGTGGCGGGATCAAGATTGCCTGTAGGCTCGTCCGCCAGCAGAATGCGCGGTTCGTTCACCAGAGCCCGTGCGATCGCGACACGTTGCTGCTCGCCGCCTGACAACTGCCCGGGACGATGGCGCAAACGCCCGCCCAATCCCAAAGCGGTCAATTGGGTCTCCGCCGCCTCACGCGCGGTCTTATGGCTTGCCCCAGAGATCATGCGCGGCAAGGCGACATTATCCAGAGCGTCCAGTTCAGGCAGCAAATGATGAAATTGATAGACGAACCCCACCTCACGGCGACGCAACGCCGTACGGTCGCGCTCCGACAGCGCCAGCCCGTTCTGACCGCCGATCCAGACTTCGCCGGCATTGGGCGCCTCAAGCAACGCCGCCGCATGAAGCAGCGAGGATTTGCCTGAGCCAGACGGCCCCACCAGCCCCACGAGCTCGCCGGGATTGAGGTCGAGATCGGCGTCGGTCAGAACCTCAAGCCGCTCGCCCTCGGTTTCATAAATGCGGGTGATGCCCTTTAGGGAGAGCGCTGGCTTACTCATAGCGGAGCGCCTCCACAGGATCGATGCGGCCCGCGCGCCAGGACGGCGCCAGCGTGGCGACCAGGGACGCGAACACCCCCCAGAAGGACACGAACGCCACCTCGCCCCAGTCGAGCCTGGCCGGCAGGCGATAGAGCGAATAGACGCTGGGATCGAACACGTTCACGCCGCTGGCCCAGGACACGAAATCCTGGATCGGGCCAATGCCGATCACCGCCAGCAATCCCAGAGCAATGCCGGCAAGCGTGCCGAGCACGCCCACCGCCGCCCCGGCGATGAGGAAAATGCGCATGATGGCGCCCTGACTGGCGCCCATGGTGCGCAAAATGGCGATGTCGCGGGTCTTGTTCTTCACCAGCATCACAAGGCCGGAGATGATGTTCATGGCCGCGATCAGCACGATGGCCGACAAGATCAACCGCATGGCCACGCGCTCGACCTGCAGGGCATTCCAGAACGCCTGGTTCTGCCGCCGCCAGTCAAACATGACGCTGCCCTCAGGCGCGATGGCGCGGATGGCCTCGATCACCGGTTCGGGCGCATCGGGATTGGCGATCCGCACATCGATATAATCGCCTTGTGAGGGCCGGTTGAAAAACAGCGCCGCCTGATCCAACGGCATGTAGATCAGGATCTGGTCGAGATCCTGAACCCCGACGCTGAGAAGCCCGCCAATGGTGTAGCGCTTGGAGCGCGGCGTCATGCCGAGCGCCGTGGTCGCGCCCTGGGGCGACACCAGGGTGACTTGCTCGCCCACGCCAACGCCAAGCTGAGCGGCCATGACCGTGCCCATGATGATCACGTCGCCGCCATTGCGCCCCGCCCCGAAGTCCTCAATCGAGCCAGACACCAGCCCGCCGCCGACCGCATCCGCGCCTTGCGCGCCGGTGATGAGATCAAACCGCGCGAGATCGTCAGGCCTTACGCCGGACACCTGCGCGAAGGCGGCGGATCGCCCTGACGTCACCAGCGCTTGTCCGGTCGCAACCGGGCCTGCCTGGCGCACGCCCTCCAGCTCGCGAATCCGGTCCGCCAGCGTCAGCGCCGCCTCACCCTGCTCAGACGGCACATAAACATAGATATGAGGCTGAACGCCCAGAAGCCGCGTCAGAAGTTCGTGCCGGAACCCGTTCATCACGCTCATGACCGTGATCAGCACCGCGACCGCCAACATGATGCCCACAAACGAGATCACCGAGATCAACGTCACCCCGCCATGCTTCTTGCGGGCGCGCAGATACTTGAACGCCAGCATGAATTCATAGCCGGAGAACGGCGCCGCACCTGAGGATGGCGGCGTATCGGGCGCTGCTGTCGACGCGGCGTCAGAGCTCACTTGAACGCGCCCTCCACCAGGCGATTGACGGCGTCTTCAAGGCTGAGCTCATGGCGCTCGCCAGAGGCGCGGATCTTCACCTCGACCTTGCCCTCTTTCAGGCCGCGCGGACCGATGACCACCTGATACGGCACGCCGATCAGATCCATGGTGGCGAACTTCGCGCCCGCCCGCTCATTGGTGTCGTCCAGAAGCGGCTCGAGCCCGGCTGCATCCAGCTTGGCGTAGACGTCGTTGGACGCGGCGTCGCACGCCTCGTCGCCCGCGCGCATATTGATGACGCCTGCTCCGAAAGGCGCGACAGCTTCAGGCCAGATCACGCCGTTCTCGTCATGGCTGGCTTCGATGATCGCGCCCAGAAGACGCGACACGCCGACCCCGTAAGAGCCCATATGAACCGCCGTGTCCTTGCCGTCCGGCCCGGTGACCAACGCCTTCATCGGGTCAGAATACTTGGTCCCGAAATTGAAGATATGCCCCACCTCGATTCCCCGCGCGGACACGCGTCGCTCTTGCGGCACTTCCGCTTCAAAGCGCGCGGCGTCGTGCATTTCCTCGGTGGCGGCGTAGAGCGCGGTGCGCTCGTCGACCAGCGGCTGAAGATCACCGTCAAAATCGACCTCACCCGGCGCCGGCATGTCCACCAGCCGGGCGTCGCAGAACACTTCGCTCTCGCCGGTTTCGGCCAGGATGATGAATTCGTGCGACAGCTTGCCGCCAATCGGGCCGGTGTCCGCCCGCATCGGCACAGATTTGAGGCCCATACGCGCAAACGTGTTAAGGTAGGCCACAAACATCTTGTTGTAAGCCTTTACAGCACTGTCGTAATCCAGGTCGAAGGAATAGGCGTCCTTCATCAGGAATTCGCGGCCGCGCATCACGCCGAAGCGGGGGCGGATCTCGTCGCGGAACTTCCACTGGATATGATAGAGGATCTTCGGCAAGTCCTTGTAGGACCGGCAATAGCCGCGGAAGATCTCCGTGATCATCTCTTCATTGGTCGGGCCGTACAGAAGATCGCGCTCATGGCGGTCGACAATGCGCAGCATCTCCTTGCCGTAATCGTCATAGCGTCCGCTCTCTCGCCACAGATCCGCCGGCTGCAAGGTCGGCATCAACAGCTCGATCGCGCCGGCGCGGTTCTGTTCCTCGCGCACGATATTTTCGATCTTGCGCAGCACCCGCAGCCCGAGCGGCAACCAGGCGTAAATCCCCGCCGCTTCCTGGCGGATCATGCCGGCGCGCAACATGAGCTGATGAGAGACGATCTGCGCGTCAGAAGGAGTTTCCTTCAAAACAGGCAGGAAAAAACGGGACAGGCGCATGGGGCAAGAATCCGGCGACAATGAAAAACTGCGGGAACCCAACGATTAGACTTAGCGTTGGAGAAGGACAAGCCATGCAGACCCGCCCCGCCTCACTGAACTCATACGCGAAACGCCGGATCACTCCTAATGAGCGAACGCCCCGCCTCTTCTGACAGCCAAACCTCTCAAAAAGCTCTCACGATCACGCAACTGATCGCAGGCATGGCGATGTTCGGATCCGCCACGCCCGTCAGCAAGATCGTCACCCAGGCTGCGCCTGTGTTCATCGCCTCTTTGTTCCGTGTGGGACTGGGCGCGGTGTTTCTGGCGCCCCTCGCCTGGCGGCGTCGCGAAACCGTCCGCGATATTGCAACAGGCGACTGGGTGCGGATCGGCTTCATCGCTCTCTTCGGCATGGTGGGCTTTTCCGCCTTCATGCTCTACGGCATGCGGCTCGCGTCCGGCGTGACGGGCGCCGTGGTGATGAGCACCACGCCAGCGGTGACGGCCGCCGCCTCCATGGCGTTTCTGGGAGACAGATCCACCTGGCGCAAACTGGTCGCCCTTGGCTGTGCGGTTTCGGGCGTCCTGATCTTGCAACTGGGCGGCTCTGGCGTTGAAACTGGCGGCTCGCTCTGGGGCGTCGTTCTGGTGTTCGCGGCGGTGTGTTGCGAGAGCGCCTATACGCTTCTGGGCAAGACGCTGACCAAGAACATGGATCCTGTGCTGGTGGCCTTTCTGGCGTCGGCGCTCTCCATTCCGCTCTTTGTTCCGCTGGCGGTCTGGCAATGGCCGTCATTCACGCCGTCCGACTTTGACGCCGGCGTCTGGACCGCGCTGGTCTGGTATGGCGTGGGCACCCTCGCACTGGGCAGCTGGCTCTGGTATGCGGGCGTTCAGAAGGCTGAAGGCGCCACCGCGGCGGCGTTCATGGGCGTGATGCCGGTGTCCGCGCTGGTTCTGTCCTACATCCTGCTTGGCGAGGCGTTCGCCTGGGTGCACCTGGCCGGCTTCGCCGTAGTGTTTTCAGGCGTACTTCTGATGAGCTGGGAGCACGCCAGCATGTCAAACGACACCGAGACTCCAGAGGAGGACTGATCGCTAGTCGTACTCGATATAGCTCGGTCCCCAGGTCAGGGAGTCCAGATCGACCAGGCCAAATTCAAGAATCGTGAACAGGACCAGCCACACTCCCGCAGTCAAAACGGTGGCGAGCCACATCTTCTCTTTGATGCGAGGCGATACGGGCGCGCCGGGCTCGGAGCCCTCCACCACATCATCATCTTCAAACTGTCCGCGGACCTTGAGCGGCAAAACGCCCAGAAACAGCATCCACCAGGAAATCAGGAAGATCACCACGCCAGTGACCAGACCCACGCCACGGTCGGGCAAAAAGCCCTGCGCGATCCAGATCACAAAGACCAGGCCCAGAAGGGCGTATTCCGCATAACGCCTCAATGGTCCGCCTCGCCCTGGTATAGCGCCGGGTCCTGCATCAGCTCGACCAGAACGCCGCCTGTGTCCTTGGGATGGACGAAGATCACTGGCACCCCATGGGCGCCGATATAAGGCTCTCCGGTCCCGAGCACCGTCGCGCCGCGCTCCACCATGGCGTCACGCGCTTTGACGATGTCCTCGACCTCAAAGCACATATGGTGCTGACCGCCCTTGGGGTTCTTTTCGAGGTATTTGTGGATCGGGCTCGCCTCGCCCAGAGGCTCGATCAGCTCGATTTGCATGTTCGGCAAGGTCACAAACACCACCCGGACGCCCAGATGCGGGAAATCCTTGGTTTCGGTCCGCTCGGTCGCGCCATAAAGATCGGCATAGACCGCCGCAGCGGCGTCCACATCCGGCGTCGCAACGCCCACATGGTTCAAACGTCCCAGCTTCATGACGACTCTCCGTGCTTATCAAACCGTGAGAATAATGGCTTCCACATGGGGTTTCTTGCCCCAGATCCGGCTCGCCTCCCGCCGCACGCCGCGGCGGATCGCTTCTTCAACCGCGCCCGGATCCTTGCGAGCCCGGCGATCCAGGCGTTTGAACGCGGTGTCCGCCGCCTCCGCCAGATCATCCAGAAAGTCGTCAAGATCATAGGCATGGGTGGACGCCACGCCCATGGCGCGCACATCAATTTCTGACACCAGCTCGCCGTCCGCCAGTACGGCGGCGACTGTCAGATGACCGTTATAGGCCAGACGGCGGCGCTCCTTGATGGATTCCGCATCCGCCTCGGTCAGGAAATTGCCGTCCACATGCAAACGGCCCGCAGGCGCCTCATCCACGATGGAGGCGCCGTCCTGGGTGATGCGAATGATCGAGCCATTGCGCGGCACCACGGCGTTGGGCACCTGAAGGTCGCGCGCAAGCTGGGCGTGCTCGACCAGATGGCGATATTCGCCATGCACCGGGATCGCGGTGGTGGGCTTGGCCCAGGCGTACATCTGGCGCAATTCGTCCCGGCAGGGGTGGCCCGAGACGTGGATATGCTCGTCACGCTCGGTGATGATGTCCACGCCGCGCTCGGCCAGACGGTTCATCAGATCAAAAATGCCGCGCTCGTTTCCGGGAATGATCCGGGAGGAGAAAATCACGCTGTCACCTTTGTTTAGCGTGACATTGCGATGTGATCCCTCAGCAATGCGCGACAGTGCGGCGCGCGGTTCGCCCTGAGAGCCGGTGCACAGCAGCAAGATCTTGTCGGGCGGGAAATAGCCGATTTCCTCTTCCTCGATGAAAGGCTGGCAATCGGCCAGAAGCCCCACCGCTTTCGCGGCCTGGGTCATCCGGTGCATGGACCGGCCCACCAGGCAGACGCGGCGTCCATTGGCTTCGCCTGCGCGGATCGCGGTTTCAAGGCGCGCGACATTGGACGCGAACGCCGCGATGGCCACGCGGCCCGTCTGCTTGCCGACGAGCTCGATCAGATTATCGCGTACTTCGCTTTCAGAGCCGGATTCCCCTTCGGTGAAGACATTGGTGCTGTCACACACCATCGCCATCACGCCCTCTTCGCCGGCCGCTTCCAGCGCGGCGACGTCTGTCGAGGCGCCGATCAGCGGTTC
>JAEPEX010000143.1_pt1 | contig 19496 bp, 19 predicted proteins | sample 9130951 | NCBI WGS metagenome assembly JAEPEX01 (sample SAMN17228542, study PRJNA684324) | microbial mat metagenome | biome: saline marsh[ENVO:00000054]; feature: microbial feature [ENVO:01000007], biofilm[ENVO:00002034], sulphate-reducing...; material: estuarine water [ENVO:01000301]|estuarine... | reverse complement strand
GCGTGGCGCTGGCTCAGCTCTGGAGCATTGTGGGCGTCGCCGAACGCACGCTGGCCGCCGTGGCGGCGTTTGTGGTGCTGACAGGCCTTGTGTCGATCCTGACAGCCATCCTGACCAGCCTGAATGAGCGGCGGCGCGAAATGGCGATCCTGCGCGCCCTGGGCGCCCGCCCCGGCCATGTCTTCGTGCTGCTGGTGGCGGAAGCGGCCCTGGTCGCGCTCGCCGGCGCTGTCCTGGGGGCGATCGCCACCTATGGCGCCCTCAACGCGCTCGCTCCGCTGCTGGAGGCGCGCTTCGGCATTCTCTTGCCGGGCTTGGCGCCGGGGCTATACGATCTGACCATTGTCGGCGCCGTAACCGGAGCCGCCGCTCTTCTGGGCCTGTTTCCGGCCTGGCGCGCCTATCGCAATTCGCTCGCTGACGGCATGACGATCAAACTGTAAAGGCGCCCCCTGATGGATTGGGACAAGCTCAAAACCTTCCACGCGGCCGCCGAAGTGGGATCGCTGACCGGCGCCGCGGAAGCCCTGGCCCTGTCGCAATCCGCCGTCAGCCGACAAATCTCGGCGCTCGAAGGCGAGCTGGGGGTGAAACTGTTTCATCGCCATACCCGCGGCCTGCTGCTGACCGAGCCGGGGCGCGTCCTGTTTGAAGCCAGCAAGGATGTGGCGGGCAAGATCGCGCTCGCTGAAGCCAATGTGCTGGACTGCCGGGATGAACCGAGCGGCCTGTTACGGGTGACCGCGCCCACCGCCATGGGCGCCACATGGCTCGCGCCGCGCCTGGCGCGCTTTCATGCGCTCTACCCGCAAATCCGGGTGCGCTTGCTGCTGGTCGACCATGAACTGGATATCGCCAACCTTGAAGCCGATGTGGCGCTGAGACCCTGGGCGGCGACCCAGAACGATCTCATCCAGCGCAAGCTTATGGTTGTGGACCAGCATCTGTATGCGTCTGAAGCCTATCTGGAACGCAAGGGCGCGCCTTTGAGCTATGACGATCTCGACCGTCATGACTTTGTCGGCTACGGCCCGCGCAATCTGGCGCCCATCCCCAATCTCAACTGGCATCTGGATCTGGGCCGCGCGCCGGGCGACAAGCCGCGTGAGGCGCTGGCCGAAGCGAGCACGATTCACGGCATGATGCGTCTGGCCGAGGCAGGCCTGGGCCTGGTGGGCCTGCCCGATTACGTGGCGCGCGAAAATGACAGGCTCAAACGCCTGTTTGAGACCGTCGAGGGACCGCCCTTCGAAGTGTATCTGATCTTTCCTGAAGAATTGCGCGCGTCGCGCCGGGTGAAAGCCTTCCGTGATTTCATCATGGAAGAGGTCAAACTCTGGCGCGAATAGCCGTTTCGACCCGGTTTGGGCCGGTTTGGATCCAATTGCGACACCATTGCGGCAGCCCTCTGACACAATTGTTGCAGCCCCGCAAAAACGCATAACGGCTATGGCGAACGGGCTGTTGTCTCGATTGAGGGAGAGGGGCATATACCCCCCCGGCAGCGGATGCTTTGTCTGCTTTCCCCTTTGAGCGCATACCGTCTCCTCCCCGATTAGGTATGCTAAACTGAGCCGGTCACCGCCGATGCGGGGCCGGCTCTTTTCTTATTATAGAAGGCTTAGTCAGCCGCTATTGACGTCATGGACGTGCGCACCCTCCCCCTCGAGCGCACGTACAGAAAACCCCGCCAGCGTCTTCGCTGGCGGGGTTTTTCATGCTCTGGCTGTGCTTGAAGACCTAGCCCAGCGTCGCCCGCAACATCCAGGCCGTTTTCTCGTGCAAAGTGATGCGCGGAGCGATCAGGTCTGACGTCGCCTCATCGCCATGTTCTTCCGCCAGCTTGAGCGCGTCGCGCGCCGTGCGCACCACTTGCTCGTGCCCCGCCACCAGATTGGCGACCATGGTGTTGGCGTCAGGCGTGGCGCTGTCGTGCTTGATCTTGGCTGACGCGCCCATCTCTTCGTATGAAATCGGCGCCAGCACGCCCAGCGCCCGGATGCGTTCGGCGATGTCGTCAGTGGCCGTCCACAGCTCGGTGTATTGCTCCTCGAACATGGTGTGCAGGTCGTGAAAGCGCGGACCGGTCACGTTCCAGTGATAGGCGTGCGTTTTAAAATAGAGCGCATACGTGTCGGCCAGCAGCGCCGTGACCGCCTTGGCCATGGTTTCGCGTTGCTCTTTGCTCAGACCCATATTGATGTCCATTGCCGCCTCCTTTGCGGTGAAATCCATAATCACAATGTGGGGATGAACGCCCCCGAACGCCAACTGAGTTTTTGAAAGAAAGCTATAGAGTTTCTCTATGACTCAGCGGCGGCCTGACAGAACCGGACAATACGTTTTCCTGCCTCTTCCAGCGCGGCGTCATCGGTAGCGTATGACAGGCGGAAGCCGGCGGACGCGCCGAACGCGGTGCCAGGCACAACCGCCACGCCTTCTTCTGTGAGCAAGGCCTCACACACGTCCAGATCGGTCTTCAGGAACTGGCCGCCCTGAGAGGTCTTGCCGATCAGTCCGCCGCAATCGGCGAAAATATAGAACGCGCCCTCCGGCGTGGGCGCGATCAGACCCGGCGCATCCTTGAGCTTGTCGAGCATGGAGTCCCGGCGCGCCTTGAATGCGGCGTTGCGCGGCTTGAGGAAGCCGTGATCGCCATTGAGCGCCGCCACCGACGCCCACTGGCTGATCGAACAGGGGTTGGAGGTGGTCTGGCTCATCACCTTGGCCATGGCCTTGATCAGCTTTTCCGGCCCGGCGGCGTAGCCGATCCGCCAGCCTGTCATGGCGTAAGCCTTGGACACGCCGTTCATGGTCAGCGTGCGATCATACAGATTGGGCGCGACCTGGGCGATCGTGGCGAATTCAAAATCGTCATAGACGAGGTGCTCGTACATGTCGTCAGTCAGGATGAGCACCTGGGGATGGCGCTCGAGCACCGCGGCGAGGCCCTTGAGGTCTTCGGCCGTATAGGCGACGCCGGTCGGGTTTGAGGGCGAGTTCAGGATCACCCAGCGCGTGCGGGGCGTGATCGCCGCTTCCAGCGCTTCAGGCGTCAGCTTGAAGCCGTCTTCAACGCCGGCGGAGGCGAACACCGGCTCCGCGCCGCATAACAGCGCCATTTCGGGATAGCTGACCCAGTAGGGCGCAGGGATCACCACCTCGTCGCCGGGGTTCAGCGTCGCGAGGAAGGCGTTGTAGATGACAGGCTTGCCGCCCGGCGACACGTTCACCTGAGCCGGCGTGTACTCAAGACCGTTATCGCGCTTGAATTTGGCGCAGATCGCCTCCTTCAGCTCCGGCAGGCCGTCCACATTGGTGTATTTGGTCTGACCGGATCGAATCGCGTTGATCGCCGCTTCCTTGATGTGGTCAGGCGTATCAAAATCGGGCTCGCCCGCGCCCAGACCGATCACGTCCTTGCCTTCCGCCTTGAGCTGACGCGCCTTCTGGCTGACCGCGATGGTGGCCGACGGCTTGACGCGGGACAGCGCCTCTGAGACGCGCAGCAAATCCTGCGCGGCGGATGCAGACTCGGACATGGACAAACTCCTCAAGAACAAATTTCGCTGCAGCGCATCAATCAGGTCTACGCTGCAACAAAACAAAGCGGGTCACCAGCTGCGCCGGCGCCTCAATGGCGCGCTCGGCCACCCTCAACCCATAGGCCCGGGCCAGGCCCGACGGCCCCACAGCGCCCCATCCGGGCTCGGACTCGGCGCGGATCGCCACCAGGCCAGCAGTATTTGAAGCAAAAGCGCGTGTGCGCAAGCGCTTGTTGTCGATATAGGGAGCCAGCTGGGCCAGCGCTTTTTCATGACCCACAACACCAATGAGCGGGCTTTCGTCCACGATGCGGCGATACAGGTCAAAACGGATCTCGATAGAATGCTCGGCCAGCACCTGCGCCCAGCCCTCTTCAACCGCGGCGACCGTTTCAGCGATCGGCCCTGCGGCGCTATCGATCGCAGCGACGGCATATCGTGCGGCGCCGCCGCGCAGGGCGCCCAGAACGGAGTCCAAGGTGTCATGGGGATCCAGCAGACTGGTTTGCGGGACCAGCTGCTCGGCCGCCTGATGGGTGAAACTGCCTTCAGGCCCCAGAAACGCGGTCAACATGGCGACATCCTCCCGTGATCCGTCGCCAGCCTAATCGGCGCGCCTTCGCACACAACCGTTCCGCCCAGAAATCAACACATTTGACCTCGCCTTCGCCCGATTTCAGCCCCGGAGCCGCCTCTGGACAGGCTGAGGCTAATTCATGTCCGGTTCACACGCCGCAGACCAGACAAGCCAAGGGAGGGCGAGACGATGAAGCAGAACACATCCAGCATGGGCCTTCTGGGCCTCGGTCTCGCCGCTCTGTGCCTGATCGCCGCCGCCTGGACGCTCTATACGGGATCGGCCAGCGGCGCGGAGTCCCTGTTTATCGCCGTCGAATCGTCCGGCGCGACACATCTCGGACGCTAAGCGACTGATCAGTGATTGAAACCCCGGCGCAATGGCCTCATCTGTTGCGCTGTGAGTCTCTCCGCTTCTCCGCTCCCCGCCCTCAGCCCTGACCGGTTGCGCGACGCGATACGGCGCAGCCTGCCCTTGGGGCTGGCGATCCTCTTGCATATGGCGATGCTCGCGCTTCTGATCCGGACGCCGCCGGCCGAACTCTTGCGGATCACCGCTGTCAGCGATGTTCTGGATGTGCGCTTTTACACAGTCAGCGCGACGGACGCTGAAAGCGACGCCCGTCTGATCGAACCGCCCCTGGCGGAGGTCGAAGCGGACCCGGCGGACGCTGAACCGTCGCCGGTGAATGAGACCGAGACAGCCGCGCCTGACCCCGTCGCCGACGAAGACACGCCAGCGGACTCCCCTGAGGACGACACGCCGCCAATTGACGACACTGCGATCAGTCTGAGCCCCGCTGCCGCCCTTCCACAGGATAGCCCCGCGACTCAGAACAGTTCACGCGGCCCGGGCGGCAGCCAGCTCTCTTCGTCTGCACAGCCGGCTGCAAATGGCCCCGTCGCCACAACCCAGATCAATCCGGCGCCGCCGCGCGCCGCCGCCCGGCGGCCCAGCTTCGCTGACATCCTCGCGCGGGCTGAAACCCGGCTGGACCCGGCCGATTTTCAGGTCGCGCTATCCCTGAACGGCGTCGTGGGAACAGTCCGTGAGAGCTTCTGCCTCTCCTCATCCCAAGCCAATCTGGAAGCGGGAGCGTGTCCGGACGGACCCAATCCGAGATCCGCCGAGCTGGCCCGCTTCGGTCTTCAGGCCCTGGGCGAGGCGTCGCCGGAATTTATCGAAGACATGGACCGCATGGCCTTCCAGTTGCGTCAGCTGGGGGCCAACCCCTCTCAAGTTGAGCGGATCATGCTGGCGCTCAGCGAGGCGCGCCGTGAAGCGATCGCCACCCCCGGCGTGACCCGCGCCATGCAGCGTGACGCAGAGAGCCGCACCGATAATCTGGGCAATCCGATTTCAGACCCTTACGCGCCTGACTGAGCGCCCATGTCAGCTTGATCCAAGACGTTGAACCGGCGCGCTTCAGCCATTGACGTAGCTCGGGGATTCCGGCTCTTTTGCGGCCATGAATTTTCTGTCCGACACCACCGCCCCCGCCCATCCCGCCTTGCTGGACGCGCTCACGCGCGCCAACGAAGGCTTCGCGCCCAGCTATGGCGCTGACCCCGTCAGCGCCGGGGTGAAACGCCAGCTCTGCGAGCTGTTTGAAACAGAGCTGGAGGTGGTCTTCACGGTGTCCGGGACAGCCTCCAACGCATTGGCCCTATCCGTGCTATGCCCGCCAGACGCCATGGTGTTGTGCCATGACGAAGCGCACATTCATCGCGATGAACGCGGCGCGCCGGAGTTTTTCACCCGCGGCGCCAAGCTGCTGCCGCTGGCGGGCGAGCACGCAAAAATTCATCCCGAGGCGCTGGCTGATACGCTGAAACAATGGCCGAGTGATTTCGTCCACGCCACGCCGCCCGCCGTGCTGAGCCTGTCCCAACTCAACGAGTCAGGCTGCGCCTATACGCTGGACGAACTGGACGCCCTGATCGGCCAGGCGAAAGCGCGCGATCTGTTCGTGCACATGGACGGGGCGCGCTTTTCCAACGCGCTGGTCTCGCTGAACTGCACGCCCGCCGAGATGACCTGGAAACGCGGCGTTGACGCGCTGAGCCTGGGCGCCACCAAGAACGGCGTCATGGCCAGCGAAGCGATCATCCTGTTCCCGTCGGTCAAGGACCGCCTGCCCCAACTGCTCGCCAATCAGAAACGCGCCGGGCTTATGCTGCCCAAGATGCGCTATGTCTCCGCCCAGATGGGCGCCTGGCTGGAGCACAATCTCTGGCTGGAACTGGCGCGCAAGGCCAACGCCGCCGCCAAGCGCCTGTCAGACGGGCTGGCTGTGCTGCCAGGGGCGGAGCTGGTGCATCCCACTGAAGGCAATGAGGTCTTTATTCGCCTGGAGGAAGCGCTGGCCGCGCGGCTGCGCGAGGCGGGCGCTGGATTTTACAGCTGGCCGGACGGCTCGGCGCGCTTCGTGGCCAGCTGGTGCACGACCGACGCCGAAATCAGCGCCGTTCTGGACGCGGCGCAGGCCTAGCTCTTGCCGTCTTCCTTGTCGCCGATGCGGCGGAAGGGGCCCGCATAGCGCGGATCCTGACGGCGGCGACGGTCGGGACCGAAATAGCCCGGCGTCTTCACAAAGCGCCGCGGCTTCTCGATCAGGGTCACCAGGCGATTGTACAGATCCACCGGCCGGACCGGCTTGGCGAGGTATTCGTTCACCCCCGCATTGATCGCCTCAAAGACTTTCGAGCGGTCGGTGTGGCCCGACACCATCACGATCGGCAAATACTTGTTCGGGCTGTCGGACGCGGTCCGGATCAGCCGGGTGAATTCCAGCCCGTCCACATCGCCGAGCATGTAATCGACCAGCGCCAGATCCGGATTGGCGTTGCGCATCAACTCGAAAGCATCCGCCGCATCGCGGGTCTCGATCACCGAGCGCACTCCGAAGCCCTGCAAAATCGTGCGCAGGATCGAGGACATGTGGGCGTTATCCTCAACGATAAGCACCCGAATTCGTTCAAAACTGCCTTGAGACATGGCGCTTTAGCGACCCTGCTGATTGACGTCCGTGACCCGCACATTGCCTCACAAACGGTTAAACAAGACTTGCAGCTCCGCACCCCCTGTTCAAGCCGTTGCAGCGCCCCCATATTGCCCCCATGCCCAAGCTGACCCGTGATGATAGCGCCCTCGCCCCGCAAGGCGTCGAGGACATGGCCCAGGCCGATTTTGTTCAGGACCAGGCCGTGTCCGGATCCATCAAGGATCCGCTGAGCCTGCCTGCGAACTGGACCCCGCACCGCCCCGACCGTCCGGACAAATCGGAGGGGGGTCAGAAATTCCAGATGGTGTCCGACTATGAACCCGCCGGCGACCAGCCCCATGCGATCGCGGAGCTGGTGGAGGGGGTCAACCAGTCGGAGAAGGACCAGGTTCTCCTCGGAGTCACCGGCTCCGGCAAGACGTTCACCATGGCGAAAGTGATTGAAAACGTTCAGCGTCCCGCTTTGATCCTGGCGCCGAACAAAACCCTGGCGGCGCAGTTATACGGCGAGTTCAAGGCGTATTTTCCCCATAATGCGGTGGAGTATTTCGTCTCCTACTACGACTACTACCAGCCTGAAGCCTATGTGCCGCGCACCGACACCTTCATCGAGAAGGAATCCACCATCAACGAGGCCATCGACCGGATGCGCCACGCCGCCACCCGCGCGATCCTGGAGCGCGACGACGTCATCATCGTCGCCTCGGTGTCTTGCATTTACGGCATCGGCTCGGTTGAGACCTACACCGCCATGGTATTCGATCTGGAGGTGGGGGCGGAGAAAGACCCCCGCCAGGTCATGCGCGACCTCGTCTCGCTGCAGTACACACGCAACGACGCCGCCTTCCAGCGCGGCACGTTCCGGCTGCGCGGCGACGTGCTGGAGATCTTCCCCGCCCACTATGACGCCCGCGCCTGGCGCATCAGCTTTTTCGGCGACGAGATCGAATCCATCACCGAGTTCGACGCCCTCACCGGACAGCCGATCAGCGAGCTTGAGAAGGTCCGCGTCTACGCGAACTCCCACTATGTCACCCCGCGCCCGACGCTGAACCAGGCCATTGTCAGCATCAAGAAAGAGCTCACCGAGCGCCTTGAATGGATGGAGGCCAATGGCAAGCTGCTGGAGGCCCAGCGCCTGCAACAGCGCACCGAGTTCGACCTTGAAATGCTCGAGGCCACGGGCTCCTGCATGGGGATCGAGAACTATTCGCGCTATCTCACCGGCCGCAAGCCCGGCGAGCCGCCCCCCACCATGTTTGAATACATGCCCGACAACGCGCTGGTCTTCATCGACGAAAGCCATGTGACCGTGCCCCAGCTCGGCGCCATGTATAAAGGCGACTTCAGCCGCAAGCGCACCCTGGCCGAGCACGGCTTCCGCCTGCCCTCATGCCTGGATAACCGCCCCCTCAAATTCGAGGAATGGGAGGCCATGCGCCCGCAGACGCTCCACGTCTCCGCGACTCCGGGCAAATGGGAGCTGAACCAGACCGGCGGCGTGTTCACCGAACAGGTCATCCGCCCCACCGGCCTGATCGACCCGCCCGTGGAAGTCCGCCCGGTGCAGACCGAAACCTCCTCCCAGGTCGACGACATCATCGAGGAGGCCCGCAAGGCCGCCGAAAAGGGCTTTCGCACCCTCATCACCACCCTCACCAAGAAAATGGCCGAGGACCTCACCGAATACATGCATGAGCAGGGGCTGAAGGTCCGCTACATGCACTCGGACATCGACACGGTGGAGCGGATCGAGCTGATCCGCGATCTGCGCCTGGGCGAATACGACGTCCTCGTCGGCATCAACCTGCTGCGCGAGGGTCTCGACATCCCCGAATGCGGCCTCGTCGGCATTCTCGATGCGGACAAGGAAGGCTTCCTGCGCTCAGAAACCTCGCTCGTTCAGACCATTGGCCGCGCGGCAAGGAACGCCGACGCCAAGGTGATCCTCTACGCCGACCGCATCACCGGCTCCATGGAGCGGGCGATGGAAGAGACCGAGCGCCGCCGCGAGAAACAGATCGCCCACAATCTCGAACACGGCATCACCCCGCGCACCGTGGTCCGCGGCGTCAGCGACATTCTGCAAGGCGTGATGGAGCAAACCGCCAAGGGCCGCGGCAAATCCCGCGACAAGAAACGCGAGCGCGCGGTGGCGGAAGATCAGGCCCGCTTCGAACCCAACAACCTCAAGGCCACGATCGCCGATCTGGAGAAGCGCATGCGCGTCGCCGCTGCGGATCTGGAGTTTGAGGAAGCGGCGCGATTACGCGATGAGATCAAGAAGCTGGAGGGGGCTTAGAAGGGGGTAAGCACCGGAGCATTAGTCCCAGTCTGCACAAAGAGATGATGTTGCGATAGAGCCTGCCCAATCCTTATTTCCTAGCGATGAATTCAGCAGCTAAAGACCGCACCTGCCTTACAATAGCAATGGAGCATCATTGATAATTTAGAGCTGACGCATCCCTCATGAATGGTCATGTTTTATGAGGCGCGCTTAGGAAGGCCATTGCGCAACACCAATCTCTGGCTTTAGAGTTTTCTGGTATCAAGATTGGCTGGCGGAATTGCATGAGAACGTTTTTCAAGAAAGCTCTACCTGAGCATGTGCTGATCTTCGGCCAAGCGAATTCATCAGCAAAAGTTGAAGCAGCTCGTGAGCTAGTAACAGTGATTTCTATTTCGCTAGCTCCGTTTCTAATAGGTTTCTTTGCCTTTAGGCTGATTAAACCAGACTCCTTTCCTGACACACAAAGCCCGCTCATATTTTATCTTTCTGCTGTATTTTTAAGGGGCCAACTTTTTCTTATATCGGTATCATTCATTTCCACGTCATTGTACCGACTATTTAACTCAGACAGATCATACCGGAGACCAGATATTATCAACATATTTACATTGCTTTTATTTGGTATAATTGGTGTATTTTATGGAATAAACCCAACCTTTGCTGAACTAGAGGATAATTTCGCAGCGAATATGTCTCTTATATTTTTCGTGTTGAGTCTATGCTTTTATTATTATACAGCCGTACTAGCCGTTGAACGACCGCAATCAGTTGAAACCTCCCTGAAAGGTTCCTCTGCTGCCCTCTCAAGTAAGCTTGATGAAATTAGAGGCGGAAGCAATGAGTAGCTTATTTGAAAACGATCTACTGAAAGAAAGCTCCAAATCCATTTCAGTTACTGCACTAAAAGTTGTTCAGCCGATTGGCACTTTCTATAATTGTGTAATTTCAGCAAGAAACCTTTTTAAAATCTGCTATTTCGATATTCGCGGCCTTTCTCAACAAGAAGACTTTGCAGAGTTTATGGGAATACAGCGACAATTAGATAAAAAGCGTGTAGCTGAAATACACCAGTATGTTCATACTCTAGACCCGACTTTTCCCACGGCTATTGTTCTTGCTGTTGACGAAAGGTGCGCAACAATTGAAGAAAATATTTGCACTGATGGAACCGCGTCTAAGGATAACCGTCTGGTTCAGGTTACTCTTCAGAATTACCCCGAACCACCTGAAGGCGAAGACCCTATCTTATTTAGAGACATCGCAAGAGTTATTGATGGGCAGCATAGAATCGCAGGCCTAGCCGACATTGGAGAAAAAGACTTTGACCTCAATGTCTCTATATTTGTTGGGGCGGATATTGCAACTCAAGCATCAATTTTTTCGACTGTAAATTTAGCCCAAACCAAGGTTAACAAAAGCCTTGTTTATGATTTATTCGCATACGCCAAAACTCGCTCACCTGAGAAGACTTGTCATGATATAGCCGTGGTATTGGACTCACGTGAAGAGAGTCCATTCTACCAAAGAATTAAGCGACTCGGAGTAGCCACAGAAGGCAGATTTGGCGAAACTCTTTCTCAGGCAACGTTTGTGAGAGGGCTGCTCCAATACATCAGCCGTGATGTTGTTGCCGACCGCGACGCCGCAAAAAGAGGTCGCAGCTATCCGATCCCTCCGGAACGCTATCGTGAGCACCTCATCCTAAGAGAGTTCTTTGTCAAAAGTCACGATGAGATCATCGCAACACTGATGCTAGATTACTTTCTAGCTGTTTCGAAAAAATGGCCGGATGCCTGGAATAAAACCGGTAGAGGGTGGGTCTTAAATAAAAGCGCAGGATATACAGGGCTCATGCGTTTTTTTAAGCATGCTTATACGTACAAAAAAGAAAAAGACCACATCCCCACAATGAAGGAATTTCTCGAGATATTTAACCGCACAGATGCACCAGATACGATCTGGAAATCTGAAAATATAAGGCCAGGCTCTTCTGGAGAAAAGTACGTTTATGACTTACTTGTAGAGGAAACAGGTATAATATAACCTCATTCTGCCGCCATTGCGCCCGAATTGTAAGAGTAAGTCTTCCATTCAGGTTTATAATCTGGATTCGCTTGATTACCCCAAGCTTCCCAGCCCGGCTGAGCACCCCTTGAGAACAATTCAAGTCGAGGCCCCGGCGAACACGCTTCGATAATTTCGTACTGTTCATCCGGTTTGCGCGAATGCTCACGCTTGCGGCTCTCAAGATAGTTCACCTGGCTGCGTCCCGGATCGAGTGTGCGGGCGTTCTTGCCACGAACGCCGAACAGGATCAGCTCCGTGACGTTGCGGAAATAGAAACCGACGCCACGCCCATCCGAGCCGCCATCCTTGCGGATCTTCCGCCAAACCAAGTTTGACTTGTACTGAAAGCCCCAAGCTTCCATCACGCGAAGCCCATCAGGCAGCAACGCATTAGGCACCCAAAGGTAGAGGTGCGCTGGCTCTCGAGTCAGCCCTTCGACCGGCAGTCCACAAATATCATCGAGAGTCATAGTGGGGTAGCGGTTCAGGCGACGATGCTCCGGTGCCACTTTCCCAGTCCGATTCTGGAACTGCCAGGGCGGATCAGCCAGAATCGTCTGGAACTTCCGACCGCGAGCGAACGTAGCCATATCCTTAGCGGCTTCGATACCGACATCGGTTATCGCCATGATCCACTCCCCTTTAACATCAAATGTTCCACCTACGTTCCATAGGCTAGTTCGTCTGTTTTGGCCAGTCTTCAACGCAATTGGGCGTGATTCCAAACACCAAAACGGGACATGCGCCATTGCGCCCAGCATTAAGCCGGTAAAGCAACTTACCCATCCATGTGGTGGACGCGCCATACTTGGCGCGAGTTTCCCGTGGATTACCAGCTTTCGTCATTTCGATCTTGCCATTTTTATCTAGCGCAGGAGGCAATTGGCGTATCAGGTCACCTAAATCTGTTGAGCGAGTTACGAGAACGCCAACGTCAATCACACCACACTGAGCGAACGCGCTGAAGGCGTACAAATCCCGGTCAAAAGTCTGGTCCTTGCTGTTCCATTCAAGATCAAACGCCACCCGCCCTTTGACGTAGTCCACCTTGTGGCCATCGAGATAGCGCTCCCGGACAATCTGCTGTTTGTCCTTTTTATACTTAAAGCCGCCCTTCTTATTCTCGCCGACATGTTTTGCAGCGGTGATGTTTACGAGCAAATCCCCAGATATGCTGGTTTCCGACCAATTGAGCGGGCGAAGCTTTTTTGAAATCAATTTCGGAATTTCAGATTCATTGCCGCCCGCAGTCCGGATCATGGTGGTTGTGATACTGAACTCACGCAGCATCTCGCAAAGCTCGGCATACTCTTCCGGAAAGCTCTCAGCGAGGATCGTGGCTGCGCTACGATAGCTGTAGACCTCATACTTTTCGCGCAAATCTGCTGGGTTCTTCTTCTCTACAAGCCAAGCCGGATCGGCAGCATCGCTTGGCTTCAGAGCCACATCTTCAGTCATTGTTCGTAACCCAAATGATCGCAGGATATTGCCTGTATCTCTTTCCGATTCCCGCATCACGGGAAGCCCTATCTCTAAGTCCCCTATCCCCCACCCTGCCCTCATCCCCTACCTTCAAGGGCATGAGCGCTGAGAGTCCTGACATCACGGATCCGAGGATCGCCCGGGCGCGGGCGATGCGGGAGGCGGGGGCGGAGACCGCCGAGATCGCGCGCGCCTGCGGCGTGGGGGTGAGCACCATCTATCGCTGGGCCGAGGCCCATGGCTTTCGCGTCACCGATCTGGAGGCGGCGGCCTGGGCCGCGTCGGGGCGGGGATGCAGCTCAAACGTCTCGGCCTTCGGGCTTGACCCGGAGGCCCATGCAAACGCCGCCGCTGGGCCTGGGTCCCCGGATCAAGTCCGAGGACCGAGCGGGGGAGAGCGTGTCTCCCCTCCTGAAGTCCCGGACGCGCGCAGCGCGAGCCGGGACCTCCCTCAGGATACAGCGCCTCACGCGGAGGGAGGCCCCGGATCAAGTCCGGGGTTTCAGGCCGGGACAGAGACGGAAGCGAGCACCGACGACGCCGAGATCACGGCCGAGCAATGGGCGGCGATGGCGCGGGGGTTGAAACAGCGCGCCTTGCGCCTGACCGAGGCCGGGCGCCTGCGCCAGGCCGAGCAGGCGCTGCGGCTGGCCGAACGCTATGAGCGGATGCAGGCCAGCGCCGCGCCCGCGCCGGCAAAGGATGACGGCGTGGATTATCACGCCCTGCTGGAAGCCAAGCTGACCCGGCTGCACGAGCACTTGCGCGAGAAGGCCGGGCTGAAAGACGGCGAGGACTTCACCGACGCCCACCGCGCCGCCCTGGGCATCAAGCCCCTGCCGCCCGAGTATGGCGGGTGAGGCGGAGGCGCCGTCATCTCCCCACCCAATTTGTCATCCCGGACGCGCAGCGAGCCGGGACTGGCCGAACCGCTCTGTCCTGATCGCTGAGACGCCTGCAGCAGATCCCGGATCAAGTCCGGGATGACGATTGGGGGTTATGGGAAAGCCAGCACCCACCCTCTCGGCCTTCGGACTTGATCCGGAGGCCCATAGGTCCCCGGGTCAAGCCCGAGGACCGAGCTGTGGAGCAATCACGCCGGCAGGCTCACCCGTGCGCGCAAGCCGCCGAGCGGGGAGTCCTCAAGGCGCAGTTCGCCGCCATGGGCGCGCAAGGTGTCGCGAGCGATGGCGAGGCCGAGGCCCACCCCCTTGCGGTTGGCGTTTCGGCTTTCATCGAGGCGGGAGAAGGGTTTGAACGCCTCCTCGCGCTGATCGCCGGGAATGCCGGGGCCGTCATCATCGATCAGGATTTCAATCCGCGCGCCGTTGCGCCGGGCGCTGAGCCGTACGGTCTGCGCATGGGCGGCGGCGTTGGACACCAGATTGGCGAGGGCGCGCTTGAGCGCGCTTTCGCGCGCCGGCGCGGTCAGCCCGTCCTCCAGCTCCAGCTCCAGATCCACGCCCTCGCGCGCCGCGTCATCGGCGAGCGTTTCACACAGGGCGGTCAGGTCGAGCGCCTCCGCCTCTTCGCCCGCCTGGCCGCGGGCGAAGGCGAGATATTCCTCAAGCGCCGCCTCCATGTCCGCCAGATCGCGGCGGGCGGCGTCACGCTCCTCGCTTTGCGGCATTAAAGCCAGCTGAAGCCGCAGGCGGGTCAGCGGGGTGCGCAGATCATGGCTGACGCCGGCCAGCAATTGCGTGCGCTGCTCGATATGGCGTTTGAGGCGGGCGCGCATGTCGAGGAAGGCGGCGCTGGCGCGGCGGACCTCGCGGGCGCCGGCGGGCTTGAACCGCTCCACATCCTGGCCGCGGCCGAACGCTTCGGCGGCCTCCGCGAGCTGGCGGATGGGTTTGACCTGATTGCGGATGAACAGGATGGCGACGGTCAGAAGCAGGCCTGTGGCGATAAAGAGCCAGATCAGGAAGATATGCCCGGTGGTGGCGAACACCCGGTCGCGCACGGCGATGAAGCGCAGCACCCCGCCCTCCACCTGCACCCGGATGTCGACGTAAGAGGGATAGCGCGTGGTGTCGAACCAGAAGGCGTGATCGAGCTCCGCCCCCAGCGCGCTGCGCAGCGTGCGGTCGAGCGCGCGAAAGAACGCCGTGCGGCGCGTGGTGGGCAGAACATCCCCCTCGCGATACTCGACGCTGAGATCGGTGGTGGCGAAGGCGAGATTGGCCAGCGCGTCGAAGTCTTCGGGGCCGTCGCGCTCATACAGCCTGACCACCAGCGACACCTCGCCGGCGACGCTCTCACTCAGGCGCGCCGTGGTGGTCTGCCAGTGCTGTTCAAAAAACGCCCAGGTCACCGCCCCCTGCATCAGCGCGACGGGCAGCACGATGATCAGCAGCGAGCGCTCAAACAGCCCCTTGGGCAGATAGGGTTTGAGGGAGAAGCGCATCGGGCCTAGGGCTCGACGCCGTCATAGACCGGGTCGGCGACCAGCTTGTAGCCCGAGCCGCGCACGGTCTGGATATAGAGCGGGGATTTGGGATCGGTCTCGATCTTGCGCCTCAGGCGGGTGATCTGCACGTCCACCGCCCGCTCGCCGGCGCCATTGGCGGCCTGCTCGGACAGCGACTGGCGCGACACCGCCTCGCCATTGCACCGGGCGAGCGCCGCCAGCAGCGCCGTCTCGCCGCCGGTCAGGCGCACCGAGGCGCCGTCCTGGCTCAGCTGACCCGCTTCGATCTCGAACCGCCATGGCCCGAACGCCACCGCCGACGGCCCGCGCGTCTGCGGCAGGGCGCGGCGCAGGATGGCCTGCACGCGCAGCACAAGCTCTTCAGGCTCAAACGGTTTGCCCAGATAATCGTCCGCCCCCAAGCTGAGCCCCTTGATGCGGTCTTCGGGCTCGCCGCGCGCGGTCAGCAGCAGGATCGGCGTCGCGTCGGTGCGGCGCACGGTCTCGGTCACTTCAAACCCGTCCGCGCCGGGCATCATCACGTCCAGAATGATCAGGTCGAAGCGCATCTGCGCCAGCAGCGACAGCGCTTTCGCCCCATCGCGCGCCGCGGTCACACGCAAGCCCCGCGCGCGCAGGAATTTCGTCAGAAGATCGCGAATGCGATCATCGTCATCAACGACCAGAATATGGGCGGGGCGCAGATCCGTCATGAGGGCGAGAGTGCCCAAATCCGCTGCGATTGACCAGTTGCGTTTCTGCGCCTGAAACGTCCGCTAATGCTTCTTGAACGGAGAGCTGAGCGCCGTGCCGACGATCGCCACCAGAATGCGCGCCACCATGGTGAAGAACAGCAACAGGATCGCGCCTTCTTCAATCAACAGATCGAGCCAGACCTTGTAGCGGACCGGAATGCCGGGACGCACGACCATGGCCTCCACGTCCTTGGCGCGCTGCACCAGCCAGTCGAGCCCTTCGGGCCATAAAATCCCCATGGCGATCAGCATGATGTAGGACAGGACGAACGACAGAAAAATCGTGAATGTCGCATTGGTCGCGCGTGCGAAGATCAGCCCCATATCGGCCTCCCTCAAAACCGTGGCGTCAACCTCCCCACGGGCGACGCGAGCCGACCCTAGCACTGCTTGCAGTCAGGATGCAGCTTTAATTAAGGCGGCTTTAACCCCGCCCGGCGACGCCGGCTCTACTGAATGCGAGTGATGTGGGCCGGTCCGCCTTGCGCCGTCCAGTATCGGCTTTCATAGCTTTCACCGATCTCAAGGTCGCGCCAGGGCGTACACACTTCATATTCGGGCGCTTGCGGACCCGCCGCGGCGATCAGCATGCACAAGGTGCGCCCGTCAAACTGCCAGCGCCCCGTCCGCGGCCTGTCGTCCTGATACGCGCCGCCGGGTTGAAACTGCGCCGTATAGCGCTCCCGCTCCGTCCGAACGTCATAGACACGCCCTTCCGGCCCCGTCATCTGCGCCTGAGCTGCGCTGCACGCGAGCATCAGGCACGCCGACGCCAGAGCCCAGGCGCACGCTCGACCGCTCTGTCGGATCACCCTGTAAAATAGTCTCATCGCTTATCCCCCACGGACGATAAGAAACGCCACACACGCCACGGGGGCAAGGGTTAAGCTCGAATTCGAGTCGGAACAAACGAATGAGCTTCGCTACATCATCGAAAAGCTAATAAAGCCGGGTTGGAAATTTGAATAAACAATCAGTTGATGAAAATGATTGCGACAACAGCCAGGACAAAAGTAGCCCCAGCCAAGGATGCATAAAGAACTTTTTCCTGCCATCCTTTGCGCACAGCTTGGCGCGCCTCGTTCTTTTCAATTCGCGTAGCCATATCGTCTCCCTTGCAGTCTGTGGAGACTAATATATAGGATGATATGACCGCCTCTCAAGTTCAGGACGAAGACGCGGCGGGGTCTGGAACCTTTGATGCCGGACGCGCCTTCAGCCCATTCAGCGCTTCGACCAGCGCCCGCATCTCAACGGGTTTTGTGAAATATCCGTCTATATCCAGAGCGTTGACACGGGTGCGGGTCTCCGTGGTGGCGTCCGCGCTGACCACATAAACCGGCACCCCGGCCGCCCCCGCCTCCCCGGCGCGAATGCGCCGAATGGCCTCTTCTCCGCCCATGCCCGGCATGTGCAGATCCATCAGCACGGCGTCAAACCGTTCGGATTGCAACAGATCGAGCGCCTCACGCCCGCTGGCCGCAATAACGGGTTCGCAGCCCCCTTGCCGCACCATTTCCGCCGTCACGTCCAGATTGACGGGCTGATCGTCCACCACCAGAACGCGCATATCCCCGGTGTCCGCGATTGACCCCAGTGAAGCGGCCGGCGCCGTGGTTTCGACCGGAGCATCGTCAACGTTGGCGAGCGGCGCCGGAATCTCGAACCAGAAACAGGCCCCCTCTCCCACACGGGAGCTGACCCCGATCCGGCCGCCCATCAGGGTCACAAGCTCACGTGCGATGGCGAGCCCCAGACCCGACCCCTCATGGCTGCGACTATGGGACATGTCGGCTTGTTCGAACCGGCCAAAGACTCGCTGTTGCACCGACTCGCTTAGCCCCGGCCCTGTATCGCGCACCTCCACCCGCAGCAGATCGTCATCCAGCAGCATCGCCTCCACGCGAACTGAACCAGAATCGGTGAATTTTACGGCGTTGCTGAGCAGATTGCTGAGCACCTGGCGCAACCGGTTGGCGTCGATCATCGCGATGCGCGACAGCTCAGGCTCCAATGTCACGGTCAGATCGAGCGCCTTGCGAGCCGCTTCAGGGATGTGCGCCTGACAGGTTTCTGAAATCACTTCGGAAGGCCGGCTGGGCCGTTTGACCAGGCTCAACTTGCCCGCCTCGATCTTGGACAGGTCCAGAATATCCTCGATGATCGACAACAGCGCCCGACCAGAAGACCGGATCGTCTGCACGAACTCTTTCTGGCGGTCATTCAGCTCGGTCAGGGCCAGCAATTGCGCAATGCCCATAACGCCGTTGAGCGGGGTCCTGATTTCATGGCTCATATTGGCGAGGAACAGGGATTTGGCGTCACTCGCCGCTTCTGCGCGAGCCAGCGCATTCCTCAAGGCATCTTCGGCCGCTTTTTGCTGAGACAGATCCTCGACGATGCCCACTATGCTCAAAGGCGCTCCAGCTTCGTCCCGGTCCGTGACGCGAATATGCGCCTTGATCCAGACCACCGCGCCTGACGGCGTGATAACCCTGTGTTCCATGACCAGCTGATCCGCATGACCGGTCAACAGCGCTTCAAACCTGTTCTGGGCTTCAGCCACATCGTCCGGATGCGCCAGATCAAACAGCTCTTCTGGGTCCCTTTGCCCTTCCGCCAGCCAGGGTGCGCCCAGAATGCCTGCAAGCGTCTCATCGACGCGGACCTTGGCCTGGGTGGCGTCCAGCTCCCACACGCCCAATCCCGCGACCCGCAACGCCATCTGCGCCCGCAGGCCCGCCTGACGCGCTTGCTGTTCAATGCGCCGTTGCTCGGTAATGTCACGCAGCGTGCCGGACATCCGCAAAGGCCGCCCCTCAGGGTCGCAGACGACCTCGCCGGCGCCTTCAATCCAACGATAGGCGCCATCTGACCGGCGCAGGCGAAAGACCAGGTGTTGCTTGTGCGGTCCGGTCTCGCCTCCGTTGAGGTCCGGCTCACGCATGATGCGCTGGACCGCCGGCAAATCATCCGGGTGCACCGCTTCCAGCAAGTCTGTGATGCGTCGCACGGATGTCGGCTGGGGATGGCGCAACATCTCGTAATAGCCTGGAGACGCGAACACGCGACCCACCTCGAAGTCGATATCGAACACCGCCTGGTCCGAGCCCGCTATGGCCAGTTCATAGAGGCGGCGCAACTCATTGGCATCCTCTTCCGCTTTGCGCAGCGGGGTGTGGTCAGCGGCGATCCCCGTCAGCTCCCGGGCGCGCCCTTGCTCATCGCGCCGGATGGTCGCGCCGTCCACCTGCAACCAGATGACGTCCCCGTCCGCCCGGACGATGCGATGCGACAAGCTCAAACGGCCGTCCCTGGAATCAAGCGCTTCGGAGATGGCGGACATGACCTTGTCGCGGTCTTCAG
>JAEPEX010000137.1_pt1 | contig 19567 bp, 19 predicted proteins | sample 9130951 | NCBI WGS metagenome assembly JAEPEX01 (sample SAMN17228542, study PRJNA684324) | microbial mat metagenome | biome: saline marsh[ENVO:00000054]; feature: microbial feature [ENVO:01000007], biofilm[ENVO:00002034], sulphate-reducing...; material: estuarine water [ENVO:01000301]|estuarine... | reverse complement strand
AGAGCGCGGGCGCCGCAGACGCCCTGGTGGACCTCTTTGGGCACACAGGGCTCCGCAAGGCACCGGGCAAGGGCTTTGACTTTGCGGAGCAGCTGGGGCGCGCGGACGCGGCCGTCCTTTTGGGCGACGCGCCGTGCGACCGAGCCAAGGCCGTCCTCGCGGGCTTGGAGGCCCGGGGCGTGGAGAGCGTGTTCGTGCGCTTCCTGGCCGCCTTGGCCCAAAAGTCCGGACGACACATAGACATGCAGGCCGTCTTGGCCGCCGCCACGTGCCACCTGGCCTGGTGGCCGCTGATGAAAAAGCGCGTCTCCCGCACCACCGTGCGCAACATCCCCTGGCACCTGCGCCTTATCGCGGCCTCCGTGGGGGCCAGCGTCCCCGGCGACGCGCAGTCCCACCACGCCCTGCGTGGCGTATCCGTGCAGGACCTCGCGTGCGACTGGTCGTTCACCGAGCTGGCATACCTCGCGCAGATCGGCACGCGCCGCGCGAAACGGAACTGACAGACTTTTCCATCCTTCTGGGCCTGGTGTCGACCAACGGCCCTGGGACCATCACCGCACAGGGGGCAAAGGGCGCGGTCTCCGCCGACGGCCCCCAGGACCCCGGGCGCGTGCAGATCAACAAGGGTTATCTCGGGATGCTCACCCACGCCGGCTATGCCCACGGCGGCAACGGGTACGAGGCCATGGCCTTCCTCCTGGACCAGTTCCGCGACAGCGGTCTGGCCGACCCCGGCGATGCGGGGCACAAGCTGGATCTGGAGGCCATGGCCACCGCCCGCGCGCAGGCCTACAAGGCCTACAAGAAGCAGGCCAAGGAGGCCGGGGATCTGAGCTACGCCAAAATCCCGTGCGTGTCCCACCCGGTGTTCAAGGGCAAGGACGTGAACGTGGACCCGCGCGAGGCCTTTGTCCGCGACCTGTTCCGGAAGAAGCACACGACGAACGTGTTCCTGGACTACTACCACTGTTTGGTGGAGGCCCTGTTCAAGACGGGCGTGAGTAAAAACGTCTACTGCGTGAACATTGACGCGGTGATCGCGACCATTTTACTGAAAATGCTGTGGAAGCCCTTCCGCGCGGGGACGGTGGATGAGGCCGCGCTTGAGCGCGCGGCGTTCACGGTGTTTTTGTACGCGCGCCTGATCGGGACGGCGGCGGAGGTGGAGGACCACATCAACCGCGGCCGCGACATGGACACGCGCACGCCGGCGAGTAAGTGTAGGTGGGTGGGATGATATATACAACCATCATACCGACCAGAAAGAATAGGGCTCTATTTTTATTTCTGGGAATTTGCCTGTCTTTTGCGGGCCTTTTCTTTTTTACCCAAAACGCAATCTTTCTGTCTAGCGCACAGAATTCTATTGGCGCCGTTATAGATATTGACAATAATTGCAGTAACAGCACAAAACCAATGTCTACATACACAATAGAGTTCAAGGATAAAGATGATATACTAAGGGAATTCACAACATCATGTAGCAGCATATACTCATATGAAATTGGAGACAAAATTGACGTTGTCTATAGAGAAAACGATCCAAGCTTTGCAAAAATAAACGTGATATATGATATATTTATGTTTTCTGCTGTACTCCTGTTTGTCGGTATAGGACTCTCTTTAAATGCTTTGTATTTTTATATTAGAAACTAAAAAAGGAGCCCCCAACCATGACCCAGACCACCATCATCTACACCAAGACCGACGAGGCCCCCGCGCTGGCCACGTACTCGTTCCTGCCCATGATCAAGCGCGTGGCCGCGGCCGCGACATGGACACGCGCACGCCGGTGAGTAAGTGTAGGTGGTTTGGGTAGGATTAACCGCAGACGACACGAAGAGAACAGATTTACAGATTATGAATTTTATTTATGTAATAATTTTATTTATTGTTTCCGTTGTCGTTGCAGAGCACACATTTAATTTTTTTAACAGAAGAAAAAATTGCCAAAAAAAGGAGACCAAAACCATGACCAAGCACACCATCCACTGGACCAAGACCGACGAGGCGCCGCTTTTGGCCACCTATTCCTTCCTGCCCATGGTGCAGCATGTGGCCCGCGCCGCCGGCATCACCATGGAGTTGGCCGACATATCCCTGGCCGGGCGCATCCTGGCCGCGTTCGCGCCGGAGCAGCACCCCGACGCCCTGGCCGCGCTGGGCGATCTGGTCAAAACGCCCGAGGCCATCGTCATAAAACTCCCCAACATCTCCGCCTCCGTGCCGCAGCTGCAAGCCGCCATTAAGGAGCTGCAAGGCCAGGGCTACGCCATCCCGGACTACCCTGAGGCGCCCAAAAACGACGCGGAAAAGGCCACGCAGGAGCGCTATAAGAAAATCCTGGGCAGCGCCGTGAACCCCGTCCTGCGCGAGGGCAACTCCGACCGCCGCCCCATCCCGGCGGCCAAGGCCTACGCCAAGGCAAACCCGCCCAAGACCGCCCGTGGGCCAAGGACTCCCAAACCCACGTGGCCCACATGGACGGGGGCGACTTCTTCGCGCACGAAAAGTCCACGACCATCTCCGCCGCCACGACCGCCAAGATAGAGTTCGCGGACCAGGGCGGCGCGGTCACGGTCCTGAAGGACGCCCTCCCCCTCCAGGCGGGCGAAATATTGGACGCGACCTTTATGAGCGTCAAAGCCCTGCGCGCGTTCATCAAGGAACAAATGGCCGACGCGAAGGCCAAGGGCGTTGTGTTCTCCCTCCACCTGAAGGCCACGATGATGAAGGTCTCTGACCCCATTATCTTTGGTCACGTTGTGGAGGTGTTCCTGGAGGACGTCTTTGCGAAGCACGGCGCGCTGCTCAAAGACCTGGGGGCCAACCCCAACAACGGCATCGCGGACATAGAGGCCAAGATCGCGGGCCACCCCAAGGAGGCCGAAATCAAGGCCGACATCGCCGCGGCGCTGGCCAAAGGCCCGGCCCTGATGATGGTGGACGCCAAAAAGGGCATCACCAACCTCCACCGGCCCAACGACGTCATCATCGACGCCTCCACCCCGCCCATCGTCCGCTGGGGCGGGCAGGTCACGGGCCCCGACGGGGCGGAGCACGACACCAAGGCCGTCATCCCCGACACGACCTACGCCGTGTTCCACAAGGCCATGGTGGACGACGCCCGCGCGAGCGGGGGCTTTGACCCCGCCACCATGGGCAGCGTCTTCAACATCGGCCTCATGGCCCAAAAGGCCCAGGAGTACGGCTCCCACGACAAGACCTTCGTGGCCCCGGCGGACGGGACCATGCGCATCGTGGCCGACGGCCAGACCCTATTGGAACACCAGGTGGAGGCCGGCGACATCTGGCGCGCGTGCCAGACCAAGGACGCGCCCATCCAGAACTGGATCGAGCTGGCCGTCAACCGGGGGCGCATCACGGGCGCGCCGGTGGTGTTCTGGCTGGACGCGGCCCGGGCCCACGACGCGCAGCTTTTGCAAAAGGTCAACGCCCGCCTGGGCGCGTTGGACACGGACGGGGTGGAGATCCACATTCTGCCCCCCGCCGAGGCCGCGCACTTCACCAACGCGCGGGTGGCCAAGGGCCAGGACACCAACGCCGCCACGGGCAACGTCCTGCGCGACCACCTGACGGACATGTACCCCATCCTGGAGCTCGGCACCTCCGCGAAAATGCTCTCCATCGTCCCCCTGATGCGAGGCGGGGCCCTGCTGGAGACCGGGGCCGGGGGCTCCGCGCCCAAGCATGTGGAGCAGTTAACCGCCGAGAACCACCTGCGGTGGGACTCCCTGGGCGAGTTTGCAGCCCTGGCCGCGGCGTTTGATCACCTTGGGCGTCAGAGCCGCAACCCCCATGCCCTGCTTTTGGGCAAGGCCCTGAACGATGCCACAACGCGCCTGCTGGGCGAGGGCAAGTCCCCAGGACGCAAGGTGGGAGATCTGGACAACAGAGGCTCTCACTTCTACCTCCTGCTCTACTGGGCCCAGGCCCTGGCCGGGCAGACCGAGGACTTACGCCTGGCCGCAGCGTTCGCGCCTCTGGCTCAGGCCCTTGCAGCGAACGAGGACAAGATCGTAGCAGAGCTGCACGCCGGAGCCGGGACCCCTGCGGACATCGGGGGCTACTACCACCCCGACGACGCAAAGGCGGGCCAGGTCATGCGCCCCAGCGCGACCCTGAGCGCCACCCTCGCCGAGACCCTGGCCAAGGCAGCCTAGCTAGCCCCCCCCCGCGTGATGCGCGCGGGAGGGGGCTTTCAGAGGATCCGCCGCGTGTTGCCTTGGCGTCCGGGGCGGGCTATCCACGCACACATGGACGAAGACCGCCCCCCGCACGAAGTGACCTTTCAGTTCATCAGCGAACCCAGCACCGTGAACTACGGCGGAAAGGTGCACGGCGGGGCCGTCTTGAAGTGGATAGACCAGGCGGCCTATACCTGCGCCCGCAGCTATGCCCAGGGGTATTGCGTGACGGCATATCTGGGCGGCACGCACTTTAAGAGCCCCATAGGCATAGGGGACCTCGTGACGGTCCACGCCCGGGTGATAGACACAGGGCGAACCTCCATCCACATCGCCGTGGACGTAGAAGCCCGGTCCTTTGAGGATGCGGCCTTTACGGACAAGGTCCACTGTGTGGCGGTGTTTGTCCATGTTGACGAGAACGGGCGGCCCCAGCCGGTGCCCCCGTGGGCCCCTCGGACCGACGCGGAGCGGCGCGCCCAGGCCCACGCCCGCCGCCTGCGGGCCTGCCAGGTGCAGATGGACGACGCCCTCAGGCAGGAGGAGGCGGAATAGAACAAAGATGGACTTGCCACCGCCCGCCAGATGGGGCTCTATAGAGCGGTGCCCGTCCCAAAGATAGAGTTGCGCGGCGTGGAAAAGGCCTTTGGGGCGAACAGAGTGCTGCGCGGCGTGGACCTGGCCGTGGAGCAGGGACGCTCCCTCGTGGTCATCGGCGGATCCGGCACGGGCAAGTCCGTGCTACTCAAACTCATCCTGGGCCTTTTGGAGCCAGACGGGGGCGAAATCCGCGTGGGTGGGCGGCGCGGCCCGGCGGACCCCCGCAAGATAGGCATGCTGTTCCAGGGGGGCGCCCTGTTTGACTCCCTCACCGTGTGGGAGAATGTGGCCTTCGCCCTGCTCCACGCGCACGGGGTGGCCCGCCCGAGGGCCCGCGCCGTGGCGGTAGAGACTCTGGCCAAGGTCGGCCTCGCCCCCGACGTGGCCCTGCGCCGCCCGGCGGAGCTGTCCGGCGGGATGCAAAAGCGCGTGGCCCTGGCGCGGGCGATAGCGGCGGAGCCAGAGATGCTGTTCTTTGATGAGCCCACGACGGGCCTGGACCCCATCCGCGCCGCGCAGATAAACGCGCTTATCGTGCAGTGCGTGCAGGGCCTGGGCGCGACGGCGCTCACCATCACGCACGACATGGCCTCCGTGCGGGCCATAGCGCACGACGTCGCCATGCTGGAGGGGGGGCAAATCATTTGGCGCGGGCCTGTAGAGCGGTTGGACTCCCCCGGAGACCCGTGCGTGGAGGCCTTTGTCCACGGGCGCGCAGAATCTGTCGCGGCGTAGCCGGGGACGTCTGCGATTCACGCCACAACCTGCGCCTCCACGCGTCCGCCTGGCAGGGCGCGGCCCAGGACCACGCGGACGGCGGCACTCGCCGGGGCGGGGCGGTCCAGCGCCACGGGCACAAAGTGCTCCGTCCGGCCCGCCTGGCCGCCCTCCTCTACAACCACGACGGCCCTGCGCCCCTTTTGGGCCTCCAGGAAGGCCGCGCCCGCCCGGTCACCCTCAGCCCGGAGCACAGCCGCCCGCCGCCGCCGAACCGCGTGGGGCACCTGGGGTGCCATGCGCGCTGCGGCCGTACCAGGTCTGGGCGAGTATGCAAACACGTGGCAAAAGGCAAATCCGGCCTCCCGCACCAGGGAGAGCGTGTGAGCGAAGGCCGCGTCGTCCTCCCCCGGAAAGCCCGCGATCAGGTCCGCCGCTAGCGCTACGTCAGGCCGTACGCCGCGCGCGCGCGCGGCAATATCCAGGATATCCGCGCGCCGGTGCCGACGCGCCATGCGTTTTAAGACCGCATCGTCCCCGGCCTGTACGGACAGGTGCAGGTGTGGGCAGAGCCGCGCCTCGCGCTCCAAGGTCTCCCACAGGGTCTCGTCCAACGCTGCAGGATCAAGGGACGAGAGGCGCAGGCGGCCAAGGTCCGGCACGGTGCGCAAAATATGCCGCACCAAGTCTCCCAGACGCGCACGCCCGCCGCGCCAAGAGGCCAGGTCCACGCCGCTGAGGACGACCTCATGCGCCCCCAAGGACACGAGAGCGCGGACCTCATCCACAATGGCGCGAGTGGGGCGACTGGACGCTGGGCCACGGGCGATGGTTGTCACGCAAAAAGTGCACGCGTGATCGCACCCCCCCTGCGCCTGCACGATAGGGCGGGCGCGGACCTGCTCCGCTGTTGGGGTGGGGCCTTCGGTCAGGCCCCAGGTCGCGGGGTCCAGCTTTTGCGCGTTGCCCACCACGCGCACCACACCAGAGAGAGCGGAAAAGCTATCCGGGTCCATCGCAGCGGCGCAGCCCGTGACAACGACAGGCCCAGCGCGGGCGGCCCGGCGGGCGGCGGCGCGGCTCTCCCGGCTGGCCGCTGCGGTGACGGCGCAGGTATTGACGATCGTCGCGCCGGAAAGCCCTGCGCGGTCCGCAAGCGCACGCATAACCGCGGCCTCGTATGCGTTAAGGCGGCAGCCAAGGGCGATGTCGGACTCTTTGGTCGTACTCATAGCAGGCCCCGCCCCGAGCCTAGGCCGCCCTCCCCTGACAGAAGGGCCACCACTATTGGAACGAGATATTCGCGCGGCGATTCGCGGGCTCGCGGACGTTATCCCCCGTCTGGACCATAAGGTCCTCCTCCCCCCGACTCTCGGTGGTAATAAGGCGCGCGTCCACCCCCTGGGCAACCATGTCGTCCCGCACCGCCGCGGCGCGCTTCAGGCCCAGACGTTGGTTGTAGGTCTTGCTCCCCGAGGTGTCTGCATGCCCCACGATTCGCACCATCGGTGGCACAGAGCGCCTGATTTCCTGCGTCACTGCGGTCAGAACGGCCCGGCCCCCATCATCCAGCTGCGCTTTATCCCAATCAAAAAACACCAGGTACATAGCGTCCGCCATAGACATAGGGGGTACCACAGTCACGGACTCCGGTGCCATCATGGGAGGCGGCGCAACCGCCCGCTCCATCTCCAAAAGGGCGGCCTCAAACCGCTTCCGACACGCCGCGATGTCTTCTGGCTGGCGGCCCTCTTCGGCGTTCTCGATCCAGCAGTCAAAAGACCCCTGGGCCCTCGCAGCCACCTCCGGCATGCGCTCCCGCCCTCCAGCGTCCAAACCCACAACCAGGCGCTGCCGTGCCTCGCCAAGAAGCGGTACGTACTCCGGCTCAAGATTCCAGTCCTCCAGAGGCTCAGGCGGCACGACCTGGCCCTCAGCGGCAGACAAACCTTTTCGGGCAAAGTGCAGGGCGTCCGGGAAGTCAAACATGTGTTTAAGCTCTGTGTTGGCAAAGGTCCGGTACTCTGCTGCCAGAGCCTGGGTGAAGGGAGAGCCAGAGGCCTGAGCATCGTTCAGGGCGTCCACCTCGTTCAGACTTTCAATGGCCGAACAGGCGGCCAAAATCAGAAGGGCGGGCAAAAGAATCGCATTGCGCAGGGTTTTCATGGCTCGGGCTCCTTCAACGTACGGTTGCCGTAGAGAGACTCTCAGGGTTTGTTCTAGACTGCGGCCAGCGGCGCTGTAAAGGGCAAAACCGCCACCAGGTGTAGGGGTGCACATCATTCCTCATCTGCAAGCGTCGCCAAAAATTTTGGGTCCTCCAGGGCCGCTGCGGCGAGGCCGGTCTCCCGCGCGACCATGTGGTAAACAGATTCAGGCGCAAGGGCCCCTCCCCGCCCGCGCGCCTGCACGTGGTGCGCCAAGGCGGCGTCCAGTGTGACTATGGACTTGTCTGGCTGATTACGTCGGCGCATGTGGGTCTCCGTAAGGTGCACAATAAGGCGCAAGAGGGCGTCCAGCACTGTCACGCCATGATGTTTTCATAGCCAGGCAGGACAGCGCGCAAGATCCGCAAAGTCTCTACAGCGTTTGGCGCGCGCAGAGTGATGCGCTGGAAGCGTCGGTCCAGGGCCGAATCAAGGGCCATATACTCCCGGTACTCGTCCAGGGTCGTGGCCCCTATAACCATAAGATCTCCCGCTGTGAGATACGGCTTCATTACGTTAGAGAGGCCTGCATAGGCGCTTCCCTCGCACGACGGCATAATCTGGTGCATCTCGTCTATGAACAGGACCGTCCGGGGCAAGCCGGGACGCCGCGCCCGCTCCGCTACCCCCTTGCACAGGGGGATGAAGCGGGACTGAAACTCCGCCGGACCGCTGGTTCCCGCAGCCATGCGGGCCATGTCTATCTCCAGCACCCGCGAATCGGCCAGAAGGTCTGGCACCGCCCCGCCCGCGACCCGCTGGGCCAGACCGTGGGCCAGGGCCGTCTTGCCCACACCCGCCGGGCCCAGAAGGACGGCGTTCTTGCGCCCTCGCTGCAACAGGATGAGTACCAAGTCGTCCAGTTCCTTGTCCCGCCCCGTGATGGGGTCAAAGCGCCCCGCGCGGGCCATGGACGTGAAGTCGTTGCCATAGGCAGAGATCAGTCGCTCAAGCTCCGCATCATCCACAAGGGGGGCCCACGCCTCGGTCACGCCCCCTTTATAGTCGCAGCGGGGCAAGGACGCCATAACCAGGTGCGTTGGGCGGCTAGGCGGGCTATCTTGTCTTTCATGGACCCAGACATCCAAGACCTGATAGACGCCTTTGCAGCCTTGCCGGGGTGGGAGGAGCGCTACGCCCTGTTGATAGACATGGGCCGCGCCCTGCCCCCCATGGACCCGGCGCTGCGGACGGAGGGCGCGCGCGTGCGGGGCTGCACCTCAAACGTATGGATGGTGGGGGGCGTGAAGGACGGGCGGTTTCGGTTTATCGCGGACAGCGATGCGCAGATCGTCCGAGGCCTTATCGCCCTTTTGCGAGAGCTGTTGCACGACCGCCCGGCGGAGGAGGTGGCCGCTGCGGACGTGGAGGGGGTGTTCGCGGCGCTGGGCCTGGCGCAGCACATCTCGGCCTCCCGCCGCAACGGCTTTTCCGCCATGCTCGCCCGCGCGCGGGATATGGCCGCTAGCGGCTAAACAGGGGGGCCAGGGCCTGTGCGGGCCCCTCATGCGCAGGACCCCCCGCCGTGAAATCGGTGCGCCAGTGCCGAGCAATCGTGGACGGCATGCCTGGCACGCCCCCCTGCCCCACCACCGTAAGCGCCAGGGCGCGGAGCCTATGGCCCTTCACGTGAGTCGTGCGATAGACGGGGATGAACGTTTCGCCGCGACGTTCATAATAGGTAAAACGCTGCGCATAGAGTCGGCACACAAAGAGATTCCAGCCCTTCTTGCGACGCGGAGACAGACCAAAAAGGCCCACCTCTGGCAAAAAGCGCTCCTCAATCAACACACCGTCGGCCATGGCAAAAACCTCCCCCGCAGGCAGACGTTGCCAAGGTCTCCTCACGCGCTCTATAGGCCGGCCCCTGTCATAAATTGCATAGACCATATTGCCCAGAGAATCCGTGCGGAGCGTGCCGTCGTCTCTTAATCGGACATCGGCCATGATCACCCGCCCCACGCCGGCGGAGTCCAAAAGGTCCTTGCATTCTTTGAAGCAGTCCGGGTTGGCGCTGGCGCGCAAAATCACGGTCTGTCCACCACCAGCCTGCGGCTCCCACCCCGGCGGCGGGGGCATGTCCCCTGCCGTAAGGGCGTTAACCTGCCCCAGGATATGCGCGTTGACGATGATGGGCGGGATGGCGAGCGCGATCAGGGTCAGAGATCCGACCACAAATACCTTGGTCGCCTTGCCTGTAGCGGACCAGAAGGAGGTAAGGCCGAGACTGGCCCAGATAACCCTGGCCAGAAGGAGGACCGGGAAGGTGGGTATCACGATATAGGACAGCAATATAGCAAGAATGCCGCCGATGCCGAGGGTGACAAAGAACAAAACAAGGACAATAAAAGAGCCAATCGGCCCCTGGAGCAGAAAGAACAAGGCACCCCAGACGATGAGGAACACGTCGTAGCGCGTGAGTTTATAGGGCTTGCGCTCTATGCGGTACATGGCAGCGGCGAGCCTACCGCCCGCGTGGGCTCGTAGCAAGCGCGCGCCCTTGACTCCGGTGCGGGCGCGCTGGCACGCTGAGATCGCACTGAGACGCAACGCAGATAAGGAGATACCCATGACAAAAACGGACGAGGTGGACTACGCGATCCACGGCGATGACACGCAGTTTGTGGAGATCGAGCTGGACCCAGGTGAGTCCGCCGTGGCCGAGGCGGGGGCCATGATCTACATGGACCAGGCGATCGAGATGACCACGGTCTTTGGCGATGGCTCCCACCAGGAGTCTCAGGCCGGGGTCTGGGGGGCCCTTGTGGGCGCGGGCAAGCGCCTCCTGACGGGCGAGAGCCTGTTTACAACCGTGTTCACCCACAAGGGCTCTGGCAAGGCCCGCGTGGCGTTCTCCGCGCCCTACCCCGGAAAAATCGTGCCCATGGACCTGGCCCGGCTGGGCGGAACCCTAATCTGCCAGCGCGACGCCTTCCTGTGCGGGGCCAAGGGCGTGGCTATAGGCATCGCGTTCCAGCAGAAGATCATGACCGGCCTGTTCGGGGGCGAGGGCTTTATCATGCAAAAGCTGGAGGGCGACGGCCTGTGCTTTGTTCACGCGGGCGGGGCCGTGGTGGAGCGGCGCCTGGAGCCGGGCCAGAGCCTGGCCGTGGACACGGGCTGCGTCGTGGCCTACGACCCCGGGGTGCACTTTGACATCCGCATGGTGCGCGGCGTGAAGAGCGCCATTTTCGGTGGCGAAGGTCTGTTTCTGGCCCACCTGGAGGGCCCCGGGCGCGTGTGGCTCCAGTCCATGCCCTTTGCCCGCCTGGCAGCGCAGATCGCGGGCCGGGCCCTGGCCAACGTCGGTCCCTCCGGCGGCGCGAACAACCCCCTGGAGGGGGCCTTGAACACGCTCTTGAGCCGCTAGACTAGAGGGTGCACCACACCCGCGCGGGCAATAACGGGTACAGCCGCGCCTCGTGCTCCGCTACGGTGTCTCCTGGGCCAGGGCCGCGATGGCCCGCCGCAGGTCTTGCGCGTCGGCGTGGTATCGGTGGGCGCTGTCCACCAGAGCCGTGCCCATGCTCACGCCGCTGTACAGGAGGTATGCCACCACATTGGGTGCACCCCCACCTGGCGCGAAGAGCAGGGGCGCGACGCTGAACAAGCCGAACGCATCCGGGTCGTCTACGGATATCTTCAAAAAGGGCGCGCAGTCAAAGTCCGGTGCCATCGGTCCTGGCGCGCGGAGCGCAGCGCGAAACGCCCCCACACACGCGGCCATGTCCCGCATGGCGGCGGTGGGGTAGGTGCCAAAGGTCTCGCGGATGCTGCCGACCATCATCCCGTGCGAGGCCGCCAGGTCGTCCGCGAGCATCCGGTCCGCGCGCAGGAAGGCCACCGGCTCCGTGCCCGCCAGGGCGGCCTTCAGCCGCGCCGCGTGGCGGCGGACGGCCGCAGGGTCCGCGCGGATAAGGGCCCGCAGCGCCGTCAGGTGCTGGCGCAGCAGAACCATGGTCACGGCCCGGTCCACCAGGGTTCCCGGTGCGGCGGCCATGCGGCGGTAGAGGCCCTGGAAGCGCAGCCACTCCGTCACCGACGCGTCGCCTTGGCCCGCGCGCGCGGCCAGGATAATCTGCGCGGCTTTCATCTGCCCGAGGGTCATCAGGTCGGACCCACCATAGAACGTCCAGAAGTCAGGGTCTTGGTCCTGCGGCCACGTCACCCACCGCCCCTTTGTCACCCCAAAGGACAGGACGGGCGCGAATCGGGGGTAGTCGGGCAGGCCCTCGAATCGGTCCCACAGGGTGCGGTTCCGGGCGATGGCCGCGTTCAGGCTCGCGGGCGTGGCGCAGGGGGTCTTGCGCGCCTCGGGGTCATAGAGGCACTGGACCTCGCCCAGCCCTTGCGTGTCCAGGGTCAGAAGGGGACGGGTCTGCGCACCCGGGTCGGCGTCCCAGTCGTACGGGGGCAGGCCCAGGCGGAACTCCGGCGCTACGCCGGCCTCTGCCTTGCGGGCCTCTTGCAGGTGCGCCTCGCGCAGGGCCCGCGCGCGGCCCCAGGCGTAGGGGTCGGCGGTGGCGCCCGGCGCACCCAGGCCAGCGAGGACGAAAAAGGCGTTGCCATCGCCCCAGTCCACGCGCGGCAGGTCCGCGTACAGCTGCGCCTCGTACCCCGGCACGGGGCGGCCCAGGTACGGCGCGGCCAGGGCCCAGGCCACAGCCCCAAGGCCAGCGCAAAACACAAACAAGAAAAAGCGCTTAATCACGAGGGCACCTTAGCGCGGGGCACCCGCAAGCTGGCGCTCCAATGCTGCGATCTTGGCCTCATACCGCGCGCGGGCGCGTTCGGCCTCCGCCTTTGTCTCCTCCAGCTGTCGCTCCAAATCGGCCAGCTTGGCCAGTTGGCGCTGCTCCGTCACGGCGGGGTCAAACAGCAGGGCCTCCAAGTCCTCCTTGTCCTTCTGGCAGGCCAGGCGCTCGCGCTCAATCTGCTCACCCAGGCGACGCACCTGCCGCTCAGATTCCTCATACCGCGCGCTCGCCTCCTCCAGGGACCAGTCCTTGCCCCCCAGGCCCCCCCGGCGCTTGGCAGCCGCAAGGTCCGCGCGCACGGCCTCAAGCGTCTTTTCCAGGCGAAGGTTCTTGGCCGAGAGCGCTTCTATATCCCGGCGCAGAGCCACCGTTTGGGGCGCACCTTGCGCAGCGGCCACATTGCGGGCCAAGGACTCAGGCGCAAAATCTGGCTTTGGTGTGTTGGCCCTATTGGTTTTGGAGGAATCCACAACGATGGGCTTAGGATTCTTGGGTTTTGGCCCCAACATAGGCTTTTTCATAGGCTCTGGCACAGGTTTTGGCGCATCTCTACAGGCAGAAAAGTCCGCAAACATCTCCGGCAGGCCGGGCAGAGCGAAGGTGAAGGCGTTGCCTTCCACGTCCAGGGCCATAGAATCGCGCGGACGGAAGGCCCGCGACAGGGGGATTGCCAAGACCGAGGGGCTTATACCCTGGGCCAGGACGCCGCCGCCGCCCAGGCGGGTGGCATAGTTCTGGCCGGCGGAGAACACGCCCTGGCGGAAGTCCACAGATAGGCGCTGCGGCACGGGGGTGCCCTTGGGGCCAGAGAAGGCCAGGATGAAGCCGTTGCTCATCTCTATGCGTCCAACGCACAGCCCCCCCTGCTCATAGACCTTCCAGCCCCCGCAGGCTGAAGGGCCACGGCAGCCCAGGCCGGTGTAGCGAGAACGGCCAAGGCGGCAAGGGTCAACAGGAGAGCCTGAATGCGTGTGTATGTTGTCATCGGTCTGGTGCCTTTATGGTGCCTTTATGGTGTGAGGTCAATGCAGGAACGACCAAACTCCTTTTGACCCTTTATATCCGCTTTCACAACCCAGGAACACCTCCCTGTTGCGCTCTGCCCACAGGCCCGCTTGGCCACGGCCAGGGGGCGTGCTAGGCTCCACCTCGCCATGGAGGTTTTGGCTGTTTTTCTGCCCCTTGCCGCCTTCCTCGCCGTCGGGGCGGGGAGTCAGCGGGGCCTGCCCGACGCTGGCGCGGCCTTCCTCGCCTGTGTTGCTGTCCTGGCCAGCGCAGCGATTTCCACGTGGCTCTTCCTGGACATCGCGATTGGCGGCAATGACGGGCGAATCGTATCTCTGGCCCCGTTTATAGAAGTCGGTGTTCTGCGCGTGGACTGGACCCTGCGCGTAGATGCCCTGTCTGTGACCATGATGGCCGTAGTGACGGCGGTGAGCGCGGCGGTGCACATCTATGCCATAGGGTATATGCGGGGGGACCCCGGCTTCGCGCGCTTCATGGCGTACCTGTCCCTGTTCACCTTCGCCATGCTGGCCCTGGTCACGGCGGACAACCTGGTGCAGCTGTTTTTCGGGTGGGAGGGCGTAGGCCTGGCCTCATACCTCCTGATCGGGTTTTACAACGCTAAGCCCAGCGCGAACGCAGCGGCCATAAAGGCGTTTGTAATGAACCGCGTAGGGGACCTGGGCCTGGTCCTGGCCATGTGCTGGGCCTTTGCGGCGTTTGGGACCCTATCCTTTGACGGGATTTTCGCGGCGGCGCAGAGTGTGCCAGGCTGGGCGCTGAACGGGATGGCCCTGCTCCTGCTCATCGGCGCGGCGGGCAAGAGCGCGCAGTTGGGCCTGCACACGTGGCTCCCGGATGCGATGGAGGGGCCGACGCCGGTCTCGGCCCTCATCCACGCGGCGACGATGGTGACGGCGGGGGTGTTCCTCCTGGCCCGGATGTCCCCCCTCCTCGCGCACGCGCCCGAGGCCCTCATGATCGTCACTGCCCTGGGCGCGGCCACGGCCTTTGTGGCGGCGACGATCGCCCTGGTGCAAACAGACATAAAACGGGTGATCGCGTATTCCACGATGAGCCAGCTGGGCTATATGGTCCTGGCCATAGGCGTTGGGGCCTACGGCGCGGCGGTGTTCCACCTCGTCACGCACGCGTTTTTCAAGGCGCTGCTGTTCCTGGGGGCGGGGGCGGTCATCCACGCCATGGGCGGGAAGCAGGACATGCGCCGGATGGGCGCGCTGCGGGGCAAGCTGCCCTGGACATATGCCCTCATGTGGGTTGGGGTCTTGGCCCTAGCAGGCGTGCCGCCGCTCGCGGGGTATTTCTCCAAAGACGCGATTTTGGAGGCCGCGTTCGCCGGGGCGTGGCCGGCCTTTGCTGTGGGGATTGCGGCGGCGGTGATGACCGCGTTCTACGGCGCGCGGGTGATGATTCTGACCTTCCACGGGAGCGCGCGTTGGGCGGAAGGCGCGCATCCGCACGAGGCCCCGCCAGTCATGCTGGGGCCCCTGTGGTTCCTGGCCGCGGGGGCGGTGGTGGCGGGCATTCTATTTTATGATGTACTTGTAGGGACTGGTCCTAACGAGTGCGATACCCTAAAGGGACATGTTGGAAACTTCATATCGACTGGTTGCCTTTGGCGCGCAGAAAGGTTCTGGGACGGCACCCTGGCTCAAGCGATGCCCGAGGGCGCGCACCATGTTGCATTCTGGGTTAAGGCCCTGCCCACCGCCGCAGCCCTGCTGGGCCTGGGCCTGGCCGTGTGGCTCTATCAAACCGCAGGCGCGCGGGCCGCCCGCGTGGCCGTGGCCGCGCCCTGGCTCTACCGCCTGTTCCTGCACAAGTGGTATTTTGACGAGGCCTGGCGGGCCGCCTTCCTGCGCCCTGCCCTGCGCCTAGGCGCGGCGTTCGCGGGACCGGGGGACCGGGGGACGATTGACCGCTTCGGCCCAGACGGCGCGGCGGCGGCGTCGCACCGGGGGGCCTTGTCCCTGTCCGCCGCGCAGAGCGGGGTGCTGTCCCACTACGCCCTGACCATGGTCGTGGCCCTGGCCGCCCTGCTCGCCTGGACACTGCTAGGGGGTTAAGTCTTTGGACGCCCCAGAGCACAACCAGGACAAGACTCTCACGCAGTTGCGCGCAAGCGCACAGAACGCAAATGCCCGCGACAAAAGGGAGCGGCGCAAAGCGCCCGCCCGCTGGGGTTATGCAGGCACGATTATCGTGGTTGTTTTTGGCGTCCTGTGGATATTCGGGGCTGTATCCCGCTTTTCGTGGTGGGAAGAAGCGCGCAGCCAAACAGGAAGGTGCGCCGCTGTTTGCATCGCAGGAGGGCGCGGACCCCATGTCCTTGTCGGGCTCGCGATCGTGGCCCTCATGGGCCGAATTATCATGGGCCCTGATGGGCTGGACAAAACACGACTGGCCCAGGGTACACTTGTCTTTGTTGTGCTAGGATCTCTGATATTGGCCGACTGGCTCACCTAAACACCCTTCAAAACCCCGGCCGGGCCCGCTAGAACGGGGGGCAATGACCGACTTTCCCCTCCTGACCCTTTTGACCTTTCTGCCCCTGCTGGGCGCGGCGCTCATCGCGACCATACGTGGGCCGGCGGAGGACGTAGCGCGGGGCGCGCGGGCCATGGCCCTGTTCGTTGGCCTGTGCACCCTGGCCCTAGCCGCCTTCGCCTGGGCCGCATTTGACCCCGCACAGCCCGGCTTCCAGTTCACGGAGCGGCATGCGTGGTTCCCGGCCCTGGGCCTCACCTACGCCATGGGCGTGGACGGCGTCTCCCTGCCCTTCATCCTGCTCACGGCCCTCCTCATCCCCGCCTGCGTCGTGGCCTCCTGGCGCTCCATCACCCAGCGCGTGCGGGAGTACATGATGGCCTTCCTGGCCCTGGAGACCTGCATGATCGGCGCCTTCTGCGCTCTGGACACGGTCCTGTTCTATGTCTTCTTTGAGGCCACGCTCATCCCCATGTTCCTCATCATCGGGGTGTGGGGCGGGCCGCGCCGAGTCTACGCCGCGTATAAGTTCTTTCTCTATACCCTCGCGGGCTCTGTCCTTATGCTGGCCGCGCTCATCGCCCTGTACGCTCTGGCCGACGGGCAGACCTTTATCCCCGCCCTCATGGCCGCGCCCCCTGCCCTGCCCCTGGCCGTGCAGTGCGCCCTGTTCGCCGGGCTGTTCGCCAGCTTCGCGGTCAAGATGCCCCTGTGGCCCCTGCACACCTGGCTGCCCGACGCGCACGTAGAGGCCCCGACGGCGGGCTCGGTCATCCTGGCCGGGGTCCTGCTGAAGATGGGCGGGTATGGGTTCCTGCGCCTCGCCCTGCCCGTCCTGCCCGAGGCCAGCGCGTTCCTGGCCCCCGCACTGTTCGCCCTGGGGTGCGTGGGTATCGTGTGGACCTCCCTCATCGCCCTCACGGCGCGGGACATGAAGGTCCTCATCGCGTATTCCTCTGTGGCGCACATGGGGTTTGTGGTCATCGGCCTGTTCTCCGGCACGCAAGAGGGCCTGGAGGGCGCAGTGTTCCAGATGGTCTCTCACGGCCTGGTCTCTGCGGCGCTTTTCCTGTGCGTCGGCGTGCTCTATGACCGCCTCCATACGCGGGAGATCGCCCGCTACGGCGCGATCGCGGGCAACATGCCCCGCTTCGCCGTCCTGGCGATGGTGTTCACCCTGGCCGCCGTGGGCCTGCCGGGCACAAGCGGGTTTGTGGGAGAGATCCTGGTGCTCCTGGGCGCGTGGGCCGCCGCACCCGTGGTCGCCGCCGTGGCCGGGCTGGGGCTCATCCTGAGCGTGGCATATATGCTGCGCCTGTACAACGGTGTGTTTTTTGGCCCGCGGGAGAACCTGGACGCCGCATGCATGCGGGACCTGACCAAGCGTGAGGCCTGGGTCCTGGGCATCCTGGCCGCCCTCATCCTGGCCCTGGGGGTCCAGCCCGCGCTCCTTACACACGTCACCGGCCCGGCGGTGGCGGCGCTCCTCGCACAGCCCGGGTAGCCGGCCCGGCACCAAGCGCACCTTCCGACCCCACGCACACCCGCGACGCAGGCCGGAAATTTGCGATATTTTTGGTAAACCGATATCATGGGGTTGAGGAAGGAGGTGCAAGGCGTGGCCAAGTTTGGACTTTCAGATGTCATGGCCTACTTCACGGGCAACGCCCAAGAGAAGGCGGCGCTCCGGGCTGGGATTGCCGATGCCCTCGTTGCAGAGGATGAGGAGGCCCTGTCCGGACTGCGGACCGTGCAGAATGTCGCGCTGTTCCTTTTTCCGGGCCTCGGTTGGATTGCAAGCCTGGTATCGTATTTTACGGGCGCGAACTTTTTGGCCAAATTCATGGCGGGCAATGAAGCCATTGCGGCGGCAGAGGCGCGTGCTGAGGCTGCGGCTGCGAAGCAAGGCCCCGCCCCCCCATGGTGGAAAGTTTGGAAGAAGGATCGGGCGCCGCCCCCATGGAATCGGCCAAGCGAGGACCATCCCGCTGCTTCTGATCCGGCAGAAACGCAGACGCAGTCGGCTCCAAATGTGGTCAACATAGGCCCAACCTTTGATCAGGCGGTGTTGTGCAGTCGGCATGGCGGGGCGCTCACGACGGACGGGCTCCAGTGCGCATTCAGCACGAGGGTACCAGACGAAGTCGCCGCTATGGCGGCGGCCAACGACCCAGACGGGAGGAGAGCGGGCACCAGAACGGGGACCTACGACGAGCCCAACGGGCCCTAAGCCGCCTCCGGCGCGTCCAGGACTTTCAGCAGATCCCGCACCGCAACGACGGAGGCGTCGAAGTGCGCCCGCTCGGCGGCGTTCAGCTCTATCTCCACAATCCGCTCCACCCCCCCCGCGCCGATGACCACGGGAACGCCAATGTACATACCGTTCACCCCGTATTCGCCTGTCAGGTACGCCGCGCAGGGCAGGATGCGCTTTTTGTCGCGCAGATAGCTCTCGGCGATCTCCAGCGCGGCCGAGGCGGGTGCGCAGAACGCCGATCCGGTCTTTAAGAGGCCCACGATTTCCGCCCCCCCGTCGCGGGTCCGCTGTACAATCGCGTCCACCTCCTCCTGGCGTATCCACCCCATTGTAACGAGGTCCGGCAGAGGTACACCCCCGACGGAGGAGTAGCGCACGAGGGGGACCATCGTGTCTCCGTGGCCGCCCAGGACAAAGGCAGAGACGTCCTCCACCGAGACCCCCAGGGCCTGGCCCAGGAAGAAGCGGAACCGGGCGCTGTCCAAAATTCCGGCCATCCCCACGACCATATGGGCCGGGAAACCCGTCTCGCGCCGCATGACCTCCACCATCACGTCCAGGGGGTTGGTGATCACAATCACGAACGCCCCTGGCGCGTGTTCCCGTATCCCCGCCGCAACCTTGCGGACAATCCCCGCGTTGATGGAGATGAGGTCATCCCGGCTCATCCCCGGCTTGCGCGGCAGGCCCGCCGTCACAATCACCACGTGCGCGCCGTCCAGAGCCCGCATAGTCGTTAGAGCCCACGACCGCGTTGTCAAAGCCCTCAATCGGCCCCGCCTGCGCTAGGTCCAGGGCCTTGCCCTGCGGCACGCCCTTCGCCACGTCCACCAGGGCCACATCCCCCAGGTTCTTCAGGCACGCGAGCGTGGCCCCCACGCCCCCGATCTGCCCCGCGCCCGCAAAGCCAATCTTGTACCGTCCCGCCATGCCGTATCCCCCTTTTTTTGTTGCCGCGCCGCAGCACCCTACACCCGTTCCGTCCGCCCGGTCCAGAGGGGCGAAATTTGTGGGGAGATAGAGGATATGGTAAAATCGGGTCAGATGGGAGGTGTATGGACGACATGGGGCCTACAACATATGATATCAATCCAGACGGAAGTCTCACCCAGGTGGACGGCCCCGCGAGCCTGACCATGGGGCAGCGGGTCGCGTTGTGGGTTGATCGCAACTGGGAAGACGCGGGCGCAGGGAAGCTCGGCCTCGGAGTTCAGACCGCGCATGACGTCGCGCGGCGTGCCGGCGGCGTTGTCGCAGAGGGTGCAAACGTAGTGGGCTGGGCCACCAGTCTATTTACCGGAACGG
>JAEPEX010000049.1_pt1 | contig 19922 bp, 23 predicted proteins | sample 9130951 | NCBI WGS metagenome assembly JAEPEX01 (sample SAMN17228542, study PRJNA684324) | microbial mat metagenome | biome: saline marsh[ENVO:00000054]; feature: microbial feature [ENVO:01000007], biofilm[ENVO:00002034], sulphate-reducing...; material: estuarine water [ENVO:01000301]|estuarine... | reverse complement strand
CGATTATGCACCGACTGATCGCTCCGGCTCCGGGCGTGGTTGGAGATCTCATAGGACGGCAGGCCCGCCGCCGCGCAAACAGATTGTGTCAGGGCGTACATATCCGCAGCGGCGTCATCTGTGGGCGGCGTGAGCGAACCGCGTTTCAGTTTGCGCTCGAAGGCGGTGCCCGGCTCGATGGTCAGCTGATAGAGCGACATGTGACCGGTCCCGAAGCTGAGCGCTGTCTCCAGCTCGGTGCGCCAGTCCTCTGGCGTCTGTTGCTCACGGGCATAAATCAGATCGAGCGAAACCCGCTGAAAGAGGCTTTGCGCTCTCTCAAGCGCCTGAAGCCCCGTGCGCGCATCATGATCGCGGCCCAGGCGTTTGAGGCTGGCGTCATCCAGGGCCTGAACGCCCAGCGACATTCGCTCCACCCCGGCGGAGGCGATGCCGGCGAAACGGTCATGCTCCATTGGATTGGCTTCCAGCCCGATTTCACAGCCGTCTTCCAGCCCGAACCGGGCGTCGGCCTGCTCCAGGATCGCAGCGATGGCCGCCGGCTCCATCAAAGAGGGCGTGCCGCCTCCAAAGTGAACGCTGTGGATCGTGCGCGGCCCCAGCCTGTCGCGCCAGTGCGCCAGATCGTCGAGCATGGCGGCCAGCAGCGCCTCAGGTTGCGCGTGGGCGGCCTTGTAGACGTTGAAGTCGCAATACGGGCAGATGCGCGCGCAATAAGGCCAGTGCACATAAAGACCCAGGCGTGCAGGAGCGGGACTCATGCGCCGAACACATCCTCAACCAGCAGGCGGAAAGCGTGGGCGCGATGGCTCATGGCGTGTTTGATCGCCGGATCCATCTCGGCGAAGGTCAGCTCATGACCGTTGGGAACGAAGATCGGATCGTAGCCAAATCCCTTGTCGCCTCGTGGGGGGAAGGAGAGATGGCCGCGCACCTCACCTTCATAGACGCGGGTCTCGCCATCCGGGTGCGCCAGCGCCAGCGCGCACACAAAGCGGGCGCTGTAATCTGTGGCCTGGCGAGCCTCAAGCTCTGTGCGGACTTTGTCCATCGCGGCGCCAAAATCGCGCGGCTCTCCGGCCCAGCGGGCGGAATAAATACCGGGCGCACCGTCCAGCGCAGTGACTTCCAGCCCTGAATCGTCGGCCAGAGACACCAGTCCGCAGGCCTCCGCGCCCGCCCTGGCTTTGAGAAGCGCATTGCCGGTGAAAGTTTTTTCAGTCTCTTCAGGCTCGGGCAAACCCAGCGAATCCGCCCCTTCCGCAACCAGTCCATAGGGGGCGATCAGATCGGCTATCTCTTTGATTTTGCCTTTGTTATGGCTGGCGATCGCCCATTTGGGAGCCGTCGAGAAAAGGGTCATGGAAGGGCGTCCTTTCATCCGTACATATCGCCTTTCGAAAAATTCATATCGATTTTCGATATTTTTTTGTTGCGAAGCGATAGGACGTGGTCTACATAGATACTCGTGGCGAGGGGGAAACACCCCGGACCACACCGAAGACCCCCGGCGATAAAGGATCGGAACGGCTTCGGAAACTGGTTGGTCGAACAAGAGACTTAGGAGAGTATGAGATGGTCAGGTCCAAAAACAATGCCGGTCACAGCGCAATCGCAATGGTGATCAATCTGGCTCTGGTGGCGGGCGTTTTCGCCGGCATGGCCGCCGCGGTCAGCTCGCTGGTCGGTTAATGAATGTCCGGATCGAAGGCCGGGTGAGACGAGACACGCCGTTCCTCCCCTCGCGGAAGATGTCTCGCCGCCCGGTCGACGATCCAGCTAACAAGCCCTTGGGGGATGCATGAAGACGCTGGGTCAGGGATCGCTGGCTTCACTGCTGAAGATCCTCCTCGACATCGTCTATTATCTGCTTTGGGCGGTATTGGGGCTCGCCAGTCTCATTATCGTTCTCATTGTGTTTGGCGGGATCTCCCGCCTTTTGGGTTTTGGCTCCGATCTGCCGCTCAGCATCCGCCAGTTTCTGGCGATGGATGTGGTGCTCGCCCTGCCGCTCGCCATTGCGGCGCTCGCAGCGGTGACCTTCGTGGTGGACCGGTTGCGCCGGATCATGGCGACTTTGATCGCCGGCGACCCGTTCGTTGAAGAAAACTCCAATCATTTGCGCGCGATCGCCATTGGCATCGCCGTCTATCAGCTCTTGCACTATGGGGCGCACGGCGTCCTGTCGCTGATGATCACCCTGTTGGGCCGCCCCGTTGAAGGCGGCGCTCGCGTTGTTCCCGAATTCAGCCTGAATCTCGGCGCCTGGTTTGCTGTGCTCGCCATGCTTGTGTTGGCGGAAATTTTCCGCGAAGGCACCCGCATGCGTGAAGAGCAGAAACTGACGATTTAGGGAGCGCGGAACACACATGCCCATTCGCGTCACCCTGGACCGTATGCTGCTGGATCGCCGCATGTCACTGACCGAGCTGTGCGATCGCGTCGGCATCACCATGGCCAATTTGTCGATCCTGAAAACCGGCAAGGCCAAGGCCGTACGCTTCTCCACGCTGGAAGCCTTGTGCCGTGAGCTGGATTGCCAGCCCGCTGATCTTCTCGTTTTTGAGGACGAGGACGAAGAAGAGTAAGAGGCGGACAGCGCATAGCCGCCCGCCTGCTTTCAGTCCTGTTTACTGGCCGAGGGCCTTGAGCTGGGCCGCGCACAGATCGGTCACGCCCCGGCGCGCCAGGGCGAAAATCTGGTCAAACTGGCTTTGGGTCATCGGGGTGTCTTCCGCCGTGGCCTGCACCTCGATCACGCCGCCATTGGACGTCAGCACGAAATTGGCGTCGGTTTCAGCGACCCGGTCTTCCTCATATTCGAGATCAAGCACGCAGTCGCCGTTCACCACGCCCGCAGAAACGGCGGCGATCTGGGCGATGACCGGATCTGTTTTCAGAACGCCCTCTTCCATCAGGTATGCGACCGCGGCCTTTAGGGCGAGCCAGGCGCCGGTGATCGCCGCGGTGCGGGTACCGCCATCGGCCTGCAGCACATCGCAATCCACCACGATCTGACGTTCGCCCAGCGCTTTGAGGTCGACTGCTGCGCGCAGAGAGCGGCCGATCAGGCGCTGGATTTCCTGCGTCCGGCCAGAGGGTTTGCCCGATTGCACTTCGCGGCGATTTCGCTGGTGTGTGGCGCGGGGCAGCATGGCGTATTCGCCTGTGACCCAGCCCTTGCCCTGGCCGCGCAACCAGGGCGGCACGTTTTCTTCCACGGACGCCGTACACAACACTTTGGTGTTGCCGAAACTGATCAGGCAGGAGCCTTCGGCGTAAGGCGACCAGCCCATTTCAAAACTGAGCGGGCGCAAGGCGTCGGGTTGGCGGCCTTCAGGGCGCATGTGTCATCTCCGGATGTTCGTGTGTCTGTGGCTCTCGTGTTAACCGAGCGGACGCGAAGGCGCAAAGCGCTTTGCGTGCAATCTTGGTGATTGCGCCGAACGGGGAGCGACACTAACTCTGAAAGCGTGATGATCCATCCAACGTCTTCTTCCTCTGGCCTGATGGCGCTTGATGAGCGCTCGCGCTCGATCTTTCGCGATCTGGTGGAGACCTATCTTGATACCGGCGAGCCGGTGGGCTCGCGCACCCTGTCCAAGACCTCCGGGCTCAATCTGTCGCCGGCCTCGATCCGCAATACGCTTGCGGATCTGACATCGGCGGGGCTTCTGGCTTCGCCCCATGTGTCCGCTGGCCGCATGCCCACGCATGCCGGTTTGCGCCTGTTTGTGGACGGTTTGTTGCAGGTGGGAGATCTGGAAGCGGATGACCGCACCGCGATCGATACGCGGGTCTCCGCCGTTGGGCGCCGTCCGGAAGACGTTCTGTCGGAGGTCTCAAACCTGCTCTCCGGTCTGGCCGGCGGCGCGGGCCTGGTGGCCAGTCCCGCCCATGACGCGCCCTTGCGTCATGTGGAGTTCGTCAACCTGTCGCCCACTGAAGTGCTGGCGGTTCTGGTGACCGAAGACGGCAATGTCGAGAACCGATTGATGCGCCCGCCGCCCGGCCTGCCGCCGGCCGCGCTGATCGAAGCGGGCAATTATCTCTCCGCCCGGCTTCGCGGTCGCACCCTGGCCGAAGCGCTGAGCGCCATTCGCGAAGAGATCTCCGCCAAGCAGGCCCAGCTTGACGGCGCGGCGTCCGCGCTGGTGGAGGCCGGTCTCGCCGACTGGGCGGGGCCCGAGCAACGCACCCTGATCGTGCGCGGCCAGTCGCGGCTGCTGGAAAGCGTCGAGGCTGCGGAGGATCTGGAGCGCATCCGGCTTCTGTTTGATGATATCGAACGTCAGGAAGGTCTGTTGTCGCTGCTGGACGAAGCGCGGCAGGCGCAGGGCGTCCGCCTGTTCATCGGGTCCGAGAACCCGTTGTTTTCGCTGTCAGGATCGTCGGTGATCGTCGCGCCCTACAGAAATCGCGAGAACCAGATCATCGGCGCGATCGGCGTGATCGGTCCCACGCGTTTGAACTATGCCCGGGTCATCCCCATTGTTGATTACACCGCCCAAATGGTCGGCCGGCTTCTGTCCGGGCCGCGATAATCACCCGTCCTGGTGAACCTTTGGGTTGACGATCGCCCCTCTAGCCTTGAATGACCGCACGTATGAGCAACGAAAACCAGACACCTGAAACTGAAGACGCCGAACTGAACGCTGAAGCTGACGCTGCACAAGCCGCCGACGCCGAACAAGAAGCGCCCGCGTCTGAAGAGCCCGATCCGGCTGAGGAAATCTCCAATCTCAAGGACCAGCTGCTGCGCGCGCTGGCGGAGATGGAGAACACCAAGAAGCGCGCCGAGCGCGAAGTGAAAGACACGCGCGCTTACGCTGTGACCGGTTTCGCCCGCGACATGCTGGACGTGGCCGACAATCTGTCGCGCGCTTTGCAGTCGATCAGCGACGAGGCCAAGTCCGAAGCCGGCGAAGCGCTGAAAACCCTGCTGGAAGGCGTGGAGATGACCGAGCGTCGTCTTCTGTCGTCTCTGGAGCGCCATGGCGTGAAGAAGGTGGAGCCCGCCCCCGGCGATGCGCTCGACCCGAACATGCACCAGGCCGCCGCCCAGATCCCGGCTGATCAGCCCAAGGGCGCCATCGCCCATGTGATGCAGCCCGGTTACAAGATCGGTGATCGCACCCTGCGCGCCGCCATGGTGGTGGTCAGCGCCGGCCCCGCCACCCCGCCTGCAGGCGGAGAGAACGAAGGCGGCGTCGACGTCAGCGCCTGATAACGGTGTTTGAACCGCAATCAAAAAGGGCGGCTCATAGAGCCGCCCTTTTCTTCGCGTGAAGGGATTAGCGCGATGCTTCGTCCCGCAAGTTCCTGACGTTCTCTTCAGCCACGTCCGCGGCTTCCCGACCGCGATCCTCGGCGGTGTTGACGGATTCCGTGACCACTTCAGACACCGCGTCGAGACCGTACGCCAGGCCGCAGCGCGCATGATAATCTTGGATATGGCCTGAAATCAGCGTCAGCGCGCCCTCTCCGTCGCTGGCGAGGATGCGCTGGCTGAGTTCAGTGCGCATCTCTGTCCGGCGCGAGCGTACGGCGCTTTGCAGCGTCCGCGTCGACTGGCTTTCCAGAATGGTGTCTTCCAGCGTGCTTTGCGCGCCGGTGAAGAAGGTGGAGATGCCCGCCAACAAGTTGGCGCTGCGTTGCGGCGCGGATAGGCCCGCCGCCGTTGAGGTTCCCAGCGCCACCAGGCTGAGCGAGGCGCGTGTGGTGTTGGCGGTGGTGGTGATGGAGGCGAAATACTCGTCACACTGCCGGTCGGATTCCGAAATCAGCAGCATGGCTGTGGCGCGGTCCAGACGATCGTTGCGCGGCGCGCTGGCGCGGGCGGCCAGCACAGCCGACGCCTCCAGCGGTTCGTCGCCGGTATGGTTGATCTGCAGGCTGCGCGCTGTTTCAGCAGAGAGCGTCAAGGGTCGCCATTGCGGCATCCCGTCAACCGCATCGCTGAACGAGCTGCAGCCTGTCAGACAAGCCCCAGCAGCAAGACTGAAAAGAATTCTGATCATGAACGCCCCCAGAGCTGGTTGATGGCCTCACCATATCAACCCATGGGGGAATGTGAATAATAATAGTACCCGCTTTCAGGCGCGGGTTTGAGTTTGGACGAGAAAAAAGGGCGGCTCATCGAGCCGCCCTTTTGCATTAAGTTGTTTGAAGGCCTAGCGGCGCGGGGCGCGGGTGCGCGGCTCGCCATTCGCCCAGAACGTGTCGCCCGTGCGGTAATCGGTGTAATAGGAGCGTCCCGAATACTGATCGTAGATCAGTTCTGAATGATTGGGATTGTTGGGGTTGTGGCCGCAGCCGCCCGGACGGGTGCACCCATAGGCCGCGCCAGCTGCAGCGCCGACGCCTGCGCCGATCAGCGCGCCGGTTTCCGCGTTGCCTGACCCCACATTGTTGCCGATGATCGCGCCAGCGACAGCCCCGACGCCTGCGCCCACACCGGCGCCGCGAACGCCCTGGTTGGTCGCACAAGCGGTCAGCGCCAGAGGCGCAGCGATCATGATAGCGATAAGACCTTTAGTCATGGCGCAAACTCCTTTGCTCGCGCCCATTCCCAGCCGGACGCTCGTATCGATCATGTCAGGACAAGCTGGGCGGAAACAAGGCCCGGACGTGTCTGTTTGTTGAAATTTTTAGTTCACTCGGCGCAGGGTCAGATTGAGCCGTCCCGGCCGCCAGTCTGGCGGCAGCACCGTCGAGCTGCCTGCATAAATCCGGTCCACGCCATGATGAAAGCGGCGGCTTTCCCCGCCGAGCACCACCACATCGCCTGAGTTGAGGCGCAGCGAGCGCGTCGCCCCCTTGCGGGTCGGCCCTCCAAGACGAAAACGGGCCGAATCTCCCAAGGATACCGACACCACCGGCGCGGTCTTCGCGTCTTCATCTGCATCCACATGAAGGCCCATGCGCGCATCGGGCCCATACCAGTTCACCAGACAGGCCTGGGGCGGATCGGGCCAGCCTGAAACGGCGTCCCACAAGGCGAGCAGTGTTTTGGGAATATCGGGCCAGGGCTGATCGGTGACCGGATGATGGCTCTGATAGCGATAACCGCCCTGCTTGTCGGTCATCCAGCCCAGCGGACCCAGATTGGTCATTTTCACGCTCAAGGGCTTGCCGGTGCGCGGCATGGCGGGCTGATACAACGGTGAGCGCGCGACACGCTCTAAAATCTCAAGCGCCAGCGCGTGTTGCGCGTCGCGATCAAACCAGCCCGTGTGAAGGGCGAAACCGTCTGGTGTTTCGATCATGGCGTGATCACATCCCCGTCACGACTCCGCCAGCATGGTTCAGCTTTGCGGCCCGCCGGTCTAGGCTGGATCAGCTTTGTTGCGGGGGAAGACATGATACCGTCCTGGGTGCTGGATGTTCTGGGGGTGATGGCGCAGCTCTTCATCGTTCTGGTCGGGGCCATCGCTGCTCTGATCGTATTGTTCTGGCTGATTGATTCCAATCAACGCGCCGACGCGGTGCGCCGCAATTATCCGGTTGTGGGCCGGTTCCGCTCGCTGTTCATCCGGCTGGGCGAGTTTTTCCGAACCTATATGTTTGCGCTCGACCGAGAGGAATTGCCCTTCAACCGCGCCGAACGTGAAGCGGTGAACCGGATGAGCCAGGGGCATGGCAATATCATCCCGTTCGGCTCGACCAAATTGCTGACGCCTGTGGGTACGGTGCTGTTCGTTAATTGTGCTTATCCCGTGCTGGAACAGGATGTGGCGCAAACCCAGCCCTGCGAGTTCGGCCCCTACGCTGACACGCCTTATAGGGCGCCTTCGGTCTTCAATATTTCCGGCATGAGCTATGGCGCCTTGTCAAAACCTGCGGTGCGCGCGCTGTCGCTGGGCGCGGCGAAGGCCGGGATCTGGATGAATACCGGCGAAGGCGGGCTCAGTCCCATGCATCTGGAAGGCGGGGGCGACATCGTTTTCCAGATCGGCACGGCCAAATACGGCGTGCGCGACAAGGATGGGCTGATGTCGGACGACAAGCTGCGCGAGATCGCCGCCCACGACACCGTGCGGATGTTTGAGGTCAAGCTCGCGCAGGGCGCCAAGCCGGGCAAGGGCGGCCTGTTGCCCGGCGAGAAGGTCAACAAAGAAATTGCGAAGATCCGTGGCATCGAACCGTTCAAGGATTCCGTCTCGCCCAATCGTCATCCTGAAATCTTCGATAATGGCTCGCTGCTCGATTTCATCGCCCATGTGCGCAGCGTCACCGGCAAACCGACAGGCATAAAGACGGTGATCGGCGCCTATGGATGGCTGGAGGAGCTGTGTGATCTGATCTGGGAGCGCGGCATTGAGAGCGCGCCCGATTTCATCACCATTGATTCTGGCGATGGCGGCACCGGCGCCGCGCCCATGCCGCTGATGGACAATGTGGGGCTGACGGTGCGCGAAGCCTTGCCGCTGGTGTGCGACATCCTCATCCGCAAAGGGCTCAAGGACCGCATCCGTATTGTGGTTTCAGGCAAGATGATCACCCCGTCCGGGGTCGCCTGGGCCCTGGCGGTGGGGGCGGATTCGGTGGTCTCCGCACGCGGTTTCATGTTCTCGATCGGCTGCATCCAGTCGCTCAAATGCGACAAGAACACTTGTCCGACGGGTGTGACCACGCACAAGAAATCGCTTCAGCGCGGGCTTCAGCCCAAGCAAAAATCGGTGAAGGCGGCGGAATACGCCAAGGCGATGATCAAGGATGTGGAGATGATCGCCCATTCATGCGGCGTGCCCGAGCCTCGCGCTCTCAAACGCAAGCATGTGCGTGTGGTGGGGGCGGACGGGACGACCCGGCCGCTTGATGAGATCATGCCTTATCCGCAGGTGGAGACTAAAGGCTGAGCCTTGCCGGGAGGGAGCGCCCGCGATGATTGTTCTGATCCAGCTTGCGCATTCCCTGATCTATGTGCTGGCGGTGCTGTGCATCATCGGCGTGTGGGTGTTTGCGCTGACCGGGCGGGCGCGCAAGCTGTTGATTGTCACGCTGGGCGGGCCGATCGTGATCGGACTGGGCCTGATCCTGAACGATGGCGAATGCGTCTTTCAAAGCTGGGCCCGCGCCCTGACGGCCACGCCGGAGGGCGTGTGGAGCCGGGACCTTCTGTTCCTGCCCGAAGCGATAGCGCGCAATACGCCCTGGATCTTCACGCCAGTCTTTCTCCTCGGCGCGGTGCTGGCGCTGTATCGGATAGGGCGACATAACCGCCTGAATGCGTAAGCAGCCCTTGCGCCCCCGCGCCCGCCTTCCTAAATCGCCCCATGACACGCATGGCTTTTCACAAAGCCGTGACAGTGAAGACCATCAAAGCGGTCCAAGAGCAGTCGCTTGAGGACCAAGTTGTTGAAAATTTGAACGCGAGCAAATAGGGGGGCGGCTCCGGCGAGAGGGAAGCGCTTCGGGCTTCTCACCACCCCGCCCCGCCCCGCCGCTAAACAGGAGAGACGCACGCGATGAGCAAAGTTATCGGGATTGACCTTGGGACCACCAACTCCTGCGTCGCCGTCATGGACGGCGATCAGGCCAAGGTGATCGAAAACGCCGAAGGCATGCGCACCACCCCGTCCGTGGTCGCCTTCACCGAGGATGGCGAGCGCCTGATCGGCCAGCCGGCCAAGCGTCAGGCCGTGACCAACCCGGATCACACCTTCTTCGCCATCAAGCGCCTGATCGGCCGGACCATGAACGATCCGACCGTGAAGAAGGACGCTGACATGGTGCCGTACGGCATCGTGGAAGGCGCCAATGGCGACGCCTGGGTTCAGGGGCGCGACAAGAAGTACGCACCGAGCGAGATTTCCGCTTTCATCCTGCAAAAGATGAAAGAAACCGCCGAGAGCTATCTGGGCGCGACCGTCGAGAAGGCCGTCATCACCGTGCCGGCTTACTTCAACGACGCCCAGCGCCAGGCCACCAAGGACGCCGGCAAGATCGCCGGTCTTGAAGTGCTGCGCATCATCAACGAGCCGACCGCTGCGGCGCTCGCCTATGGTCTCGACAAGGGCGACAACCGCACCATCGTCGTTTACGACCTGGGCGGCGGCACCTTTGACGTGTCCGTGCTGGAAATCGGCGACGGCGTCTTTGAGGTCAAAGCCACCAATGGCGACACCTTCCTGGGCGGCGAAGACTTTGACATGCGCATCGTCTCCTACCTCGCTGACGAGTTCAAAAAAGAGACTTCCATCGACCTGCGCCAGGACAAGCTGGCCCTGCAGCGTCTGAAGGAAGAGGCTGAAAAAGCGAAGAAAGAGCTGTCGTCCGCTTCCTCATACGAAGTGAACCTGCCTTTCATCACCGCCGATGCGTCTGGCCCGAAACACCTCAACATGAAGCTGTCCCGCGCCAAGCTGGAAAGCCTTGTTGAAGACCTGATCAAGCGCACCATCGAGCCCTGCAAGGCTGCGATGAAAGACGCCGGTGTTTCCACCTCCGAGATCGACGACGTGGTTCTGGTCGGCGGCATGACCCGTATGCCCAAGGTGCAAGAAGCGGTGAAAGGCTTCTTCGGCCGCGAGCCGCACAAGGGCGTGAACCCGGATGAAGTGGTCGCCATGGGCGCCGCGATCCAGGCCGGCGTTCTGCAGGGCGACGTCAAGGACGTTCTGCTGCTGGACGTGACCCCGCTGTCTCTGGGCATCGAGACCCTGGGCGGCGTGTTCACGCGTCTGATTGACCGCAACACCACCATCCCGACCAAGAAGTCCCAGACCTTCTCAACTGCGGATGACAATCAGACCGCTGTGACCATCCGGGTCTTCCAGGGCGAGCGTGAGATGGCGGCGGACAACAAGCTGCTGGGTCAGTTTGATCTGGTGGGAATCCCGCCATCGCCGCGCGGCATGCCGCAAATTGAAGTCACCTTCGACATCGACGCCAATGGTCTGGTGAACGTGTCGGCGAAAGACCAGGCCACCGGCAAGGAACAGGCGATCCGCATCCAGGCCTCTGGCGGTCTGTCTGACAGCGACATCGACCAGATGGTGAAAGACGCCGAAGCCAATGCGGACGCTGACAAGAAGCGCCGTGAGCTCGTGGACGCGAAAAACAACGCTGAAGCGCTGATCCACCAGACCCAGAAGCAGGTCGAGGAATTCGGCGACAAGGTGTCCGCAGAGGACAAGGCCGCGATCGAGGACGCGATCAAGGAGCTTGAAGGCGTCAAGGACGGCGAAGATCCTGAAGCCATCCAGCAGAAGACGCAGGCCCTGATGCAAGCGGCCATGAAGCTGGGCGAAGCCATGTATGCGGCTCAGCAGGCTGATGGCGGCGAAGCGGCTGCGAAAGCGGATTCCGACGCTGAAGAAGGCGTGGTCGACGCTGAATTCACCGAGGTGAAAGACGACGACGACGACAAGAAGAGCGCCTAAGTCTGATCCAGACGCGGCGCGCGGCCCCGTCCCGCACCCGGGGCGGGGCCGCGCTGCTTCTGTCTAAACGTCAAGCAAGCGGACCCTACGCATGAGCAAACGCGATTATTACGAGGTTCTGGGCGTCGCCAAGGACGCGGACGCGAAAGCGATCAAGTCGGCTTATCGCAAGCTGGCGATGAAATACCATCCCGACCAGAACCCGGATGACGCCGAAGCCGAAGCCAAGTTCAAGGAAGTGGGCGAGGCTTACGCCATCCTGTCGGATGCGGACAAGCGCGCCGCCTATGACCGCATGGGCCACGCGGCGTTTCAGCAAGGCGGCGCAGGCGGCGGCCATCCGTTCGGCGGCGGCGCCGGATCGGCGGACTTCGCCGATATTTTCGAACAGGTGTTTGGCGACGCCTTTGGCATGGGCGGCGGACGCCGCGGAGGTGGCGGACGGCGGTCTGGTCCCGCCCGCGGTTCGGATCTGCGCTATGACATGCAGATCAGCCTGGAAGAGGCCTATCACGGCAAGGACGCCAATATCCGCGTGCCCACCACCGTGACCTGTGAACGTTGCGAGGGTGACGGCGCCGAGCCGGGCACGGGGGTGACGACTTGCGAGACCTGTGGGGGCGCGGGCCGGATCCGCCGCACCCAGGGCTTTTTCACCATGGAGCAGAGCTGTCCCACTTGCGGCGGGCGTGGTTCGTACGTGGAAACGCCGTGTCAGGAATGCGACGGGGCGGGCCGGGTGCGCAAAACCCGCGATCTGCGCGTCCAGATCCCGGCGGGTGTTGAAGACGGGATGCGCATTCGCCTGGCCGGCGAAGGCGAGGCGGGCGCCCGCGGCGGCCCCAAGGGCGATCTGTATATCTTCGTCTCTGTCGGCGCGCATGACTTGTTCGAGCGTGACGGCCCCAATCTCTATTGCCGCGCGCCCGTGTCCATGGTGACGGCTGCGCTGGGCGGCGAGATTGACGCGCCGACCATTGATGGCGGCAAGGTCAAGATCCGCATTCCCGAAGGCGCCCAGACCGGCGAACGCATGCGTTTGCGCAACAAGGGCATGGTCAAGCTCAATGGCGGCGGCGCCCGCGGCGACATGTATGTGGAGCTGTTTGTCGAGACCCCGCGCAAGATGACCGAGCGTCAAAAAGAAATCCTGCGTGAGTTCTGCGAGATTTCCGGCGATGGCTGCAATCCCGAAAGCGACGGGTTTTTTAACAAGGTTCGGCGCTTCTGGGATGACCTCAACGGCGAAGACGAGCACGGCCAGCGCCCCGAGGCCTGATCTCTTTGCTTAAGGGGCGTTACGCTTTCTTCACGCAATCGCGCGATGACCAATCGTTAGGTTGTGAGGGGGCGTCATGTCAGGATCCAGCATTCATATCGCAGTCACCGGCATTTCTGGCCGGTTGGGGCGCGCTATCGCGACAGAAGTGATCCGCGCCAATGACCTGTCACTGGTCGGCGGCATGGTCAGCTCTGACTCTCCCAATCTGGGGGCGGATCTCGGGGAGATGTGCGCCGCCGGGTTCATGGGCATCGAGGCTGTGGTCTCTTTGGAGCAGGCTGCGGATCAGGCGGATGTCCTGATCGACGCGTCTTTGCCCAAGGTGACAAGTGCGATTGCGCCGCGACTGGCGTCCATGGGCCATCGCGCCCTGGTCACCGGCGTGACTGGGCTGGATGACGAGCAGCAGGCGGCTCTGCATCAGGCCGCCGAGGTCATCCCTGTCCTTCAGGCGAGCAATTTCTCTCTCGGCGTGGCGCTGGTCGAACGTTTGCTCGCACAGGCCGCGAAAGCGCTGACGGCTGAACATTTTGATATCGAGATCATTGAGGCGCATCACAAGCGCAAGGCGGATGCGCCTTCGGGTACGGCGTTGAGCCTGGGTGAAACGGCGGCCAATGCGCGCGGCGTGGCGCTTGAGGACGTCGCCCAGTTCAACAGGCCGCGCCATGACGGGCATCGCCCGATGGGCGCCATCGGTTTCTCCGCCATTCGCGGCGGCGGCGTCGTGGGCGAGCATGAAGCGCGCTTCCTCTCGGCGTTTGAGGAAGTCAGCATTTCTCACAAGGCCTATGACCGGTTCATCTTCGCCCAAGGTGCGCTGGAAGCGGCGCGCTGGATCAAGGGCAAGGCGCCGGGGCTATATTCCATGCAGGACGTTCTGGGTGACTGAGACGGCTGACACGCTGCGCAGCCCCTATCTCGAGGTCCGCCTGCACCAGTGGTCGCCTCTGCCCCCCGTGCTGAACGGGGTGTTGGTCAGCGCCTGTCTGTATGGCTTGTATCTGTTGCTCTCTATGCAAGTGGGCCAGCCGATCATCGAGCCTGCGGCTCAGGGCGTGCGGTTTAACCCGGCGGCCTGGGCGGCGCTTGTCGTCTGTTTGATCTTTGGCGTGGCCACAACCATGCCGGCGATCACGCAAGCGCAATGGCGCGCCTCCTTGCCTCAGTTGCACACGGTTCTGGACGCCGAGGGGCAGGGTAAAGCTGAACAGATCGCCATTGGGCCGACACGGCGTCAGTCGCGGACGTCTCTATTGGCCTTCGTGATCGGGGCGATTGTCGGTTTGTTGGTCAATGTCTGGCTTCTGAACCCGCCCAATATGCCGTGGCGTGACTACTGGACGTCCATATCGCCATTCTTCGCCATCATGAACACCGTTGTGTTCGGGCTCGCAGCGCGGGGCGGTTATATGGTGCGGTATGAAGATCGCGAGATGAAGCGCCTGGTGGAAAACCATCTTCAGGTTGATCTGGCGCATCTGGAGCGCAATCAGGTGTTTGGGCGGCTGGCCCTGCGCGGGGCGTTGGCCTGGCTGGTGATGACAGCGGTCATCTTGCTGTTCTTTGTGGAATCGACGCCCGCTCTGATTTCAGCGACGGCGTTAGGGCTTGCGCTGTTGGCTGCGGTTTACGCCTTCGCGAGCACGATAGGGCCTGTGGTGCGCAAATGCTCTGGCGTGCGCGATGAAACGCTAAAAGAGGTGCGCGAGCGCATTCAGGCCCGTGCCAGCGCCATGATGGGTGAGAGATCGGACGAAGCGTCGCCTGTGTCAGAGCTGATCGCTTATGAAGCCTGGCTGGAGAAACTGCCCGTTTGGCCGATCTCCGCGCCTGTGACCCGGCGTCTGGCGCTCTATGGTTTCATTCCGGTGTTGGCCTGGTTCGGCTCGGCGGCGGCTGAACTTGTTCTCAACCGCTTCTCCTGAATTCAGGCGTGACCGAACAAATCCGGCTGGCGCGTCAGGGTTTCAAAGTCCAGACGCTGCGACGGTCGCCTCAGGCGGGTCAGTGTTCGGCTGGGCGGCGGCGCCACCATGGGTGCGGGGGATTTGAGCGTCAGGCCAAGCGCGACGGCCTTGGCGCGTATGGCGCTGTCGGGGCGGCCCAGTTTCAGGCTGATCAGACGCAGGCTGGCGCCCTGGCGCGCAAGCGCCTTGAGCAATTTCACATCCTCGCCGCGCCAGCGCTTGCCGGCGTTGCGGGCATACCCTGCGGACTTGGTTGCATAGGCCATCGTTCCACTCCTTATGGAGCAGAACATAAGCGGAACATTCTGGAACGTCAAGAGGGCTGCAAAAAGGCCCGCCTTGCGGGCGGGCCTTTGAGCGCTGACAATCTTACCAGCTGCCGGTGTTTTCCATGCTGGCCCAGGGCTCTGAGGCTTCCAGCGCCTCGCCTTGCTGCAGCAGCTCCACTGAAATGCCGTCCGGGCTTTTGACAAACGCCATACGGCCGTCCCGCGGCGGGCGGTGGATCACATAACCCATGGCGGCGAGGCGTGCGCACAGGGCGTAGATGTCTTTCACTTCATAGGCCAGATGACCGAAATTGCGGCCGCCGGAATAGGGTTCAGGGTCCCAGTTATAGGTCAGCTCGATCATCGGCGCGCCTTTGGGCAGAAGCTTTGAGTCTGCGTTGACGCCGGATTTGGCGATATCGTCGGGGCTGGCCATAAAGACGAGGGTGAAACGGCCCGCTTCGTTCTCGCTTCGGCGCACTTCCTTGAGACCCAGGCCGTCGCAATAGAATTTCAGTGAGGCGTCAATATCGGTGACGCGCACCATGGAATGCAGAAAGTGCATTTAAGGCTCCTTTGAGGGGCTTAGCTATCGGTCTCTGTATCGGCGGTGTCGATCTTGATCTTGCGCGCCCATTTGGGTCGCGGACGCCATCCGGTGTCTTCAATCGGTTCGCCGCGCGCCCGCGCCAGGGCGTGATTGAACGGCTCCGGCGCTCGCAGATGATGCAGGCGGGCGATGAAGGCCGCCAAAGCCGCCCAGATGAACACCACGCCGAAGAACAGCGAGAACATGAAGACATAGCCTGTGCGTCCGCCCCAGTCCGGCGCCCCGTTGGCGCGCCAGATCACATCATAGAGCGCCGGCACAGCCAGAAGTGCTGCGGGGCTGACCACGATGGCGGCCGCAGCGGCAGCGGCGGCGTACAGCGTCCAGCGCGGTTGAAAGCTCGTGACGAACAGGCGAACGAATTCGTCCTGGCTCACGCCGCGCACGCTGGCGGGCTTTTCCGCGCAGCGGGTCTGGTATTCCTCTGTCGCTTCCTGGGTCAGTCCGCGCACGGCGATCGCCCAGCGGCTGAGGCTGGCGAGGATGAAAAGGACGAAAACGCCCCCGAGAATGTATAGCGACAGATCAAACATGGGACGGGTTTTAACCGGTTGCGGTCTCATAGGCGAGCATTGCGCGCTTACGATCGAGTCCCCAATGGTAACCGGTCAACCGGCCATCTGCCGCCAGAACCCGGTGACAAGGGATCAACCAGCTGATCGGGTTCGCGCCGACCGCTGCGCCGGCGGCTCTCGCCGCCTTGTCGCGCCCGGTTGCGCGGGCGATATCGCCATAGCTGACCGTGCGGGCAGGCGGGATATTCAACAGCGCCCGCCAGACCTGCCGGCGGAACGGCGCGCCATAGAGCGCGAGCGGCAGGCGGGCTTCACCGGCAGCGGCGTCAAATATACGGCCCGCCCAGTCGCGCGCTATCGCGTCATCACGCAGAAAGCGCGCTTCGGGAAAGCGCTGGGCCAGATCGTCAAACGCAGCCGCTTCTTCTCCGCGATTGCAGAAGGCGAGACCGGACAGGCCGCGCGGCGCGATCAGGAACACCGCGATCCCAAAGGGTGAGGGCGCGAAGCCATAGCTGAAATCGAGCCCGGAGCCGCCGGTTTTCACCTCGCCAGGGGTGGCGGCTTCCTCGGCGATGAAAATATCGTGCAGGCGCGACGGACCTGACAGGCCGGTCTCGAGCGCCGCGTCCAGCACGCTGGCTCCGTCCACCAGCAATTTACGGGCGCTGGCGTGGGTGAGGGCCTGAACCAGCTTTTTCGGACTGGCGCCGGTCCATCGCGTGAAAACGCGCTGGAAATGATGTGGCGATAGACCTGCGGCGCGGGCGGCGGCGGCGAGGTCGGGCTGATCACGCCAGTGCGTGGACAGAAACTCAAGCGCCGCGGTGACACGCTCATAATCCGCTGCGCGGGTCTGAAGGCTGTCGAGATCGGCAGGAAGGGTCAAATCAGTCGTCATGAGCGCACAGTGCCGGGCGCGTTCAGGCGCCGCCACCTGATTCTTGCGCCAGCTGCGGGCCGCGCGCGCGACGCGCGTCGTCCAGAGCGGTGCGAACCGCGTCCGCCAGGCTCTCGCGCTCCTTGGGCGACAACCAGCTGCCAATGATCAGGCTTTTCCCCATGGCGCTCAGCCGAGCTTGTACATCGGGCTCGCCCTCGCCTTCCACGCTCACTCGGGTCCAGGCGCTGGGCAGCACGAACTGGGTGTGGTGGCCGGTGGGATAGCGCCGTGTGATGCGGATTTCGCGGCGCGTGATCTTGATCGTCTCCAGGCGTCGCCCGTCGCGATAGGAAAGCCTGAAGCCCAGCCAGATCAGAAAGACATCGAGACCGAAAAAGCCCAGGACGGGCCAGGCGCCCATCAGCATGAAGCCGATGCCGGCTGAAAAGCTGATCACCCCCATGGCGATCATCAGCGCGATGAAACCGGGATTGGGCAAGGACCGGTTGGGCCGGACCTGCGCATCCATAAATAGCGCTTCGTCTTCAGCCAGCGGCGGGGCTGAAGGGTCTGCAGGCCAGGTTTCATAGATCCGGCGACGTTCCATACCCGGCAAAATAGGGCGCAGGGTCAACCTTGGCCAGTTGGCGTGGGTCAGGCGCTCTCAATCACGCAAAGACCGTGACCATCTGCCGCCCCTTGGCCACGCAGGCGCCGTCGGTGTTCCAGATCGTCATGTCCTGGCTCGACAGCCCGCCGCGCACATGATCGGCGCGGCATTCCAGAAGCCACCAGCCGTCGCGGGTCTCAGGCGCATCTGTCAGAACATCCATCATCCAGGTCATTGACGACAGCGGGGTGGGTTTGTTGAGCATCGGGGTCAATGCGGGCGGCAGCACGTCGCCGATGCACATCAGGCTCAGCGGATGATCGCGGGACGCGCTGTCTTTATGGCGCGCCCACATGCGCACCACCGCCTTGCCCGAGTTCAGGAACGGCACGCCGCCACCCGCCCAGATGAAATCAAAATTGCGGGTGAAGCCGGGCGCGCCATTGGGGAACGTCAGAAGTTCGCTGGCCTCGGTCGGCGCTGTGGCGCGCTCGGGCATGGGCGCCGGGTCGAGCGCCAGCGCAGACTCGCGTTCGCCACAGAAGGTGAAGACGGTTTCAAGCCCGATCCCCGCCTGGCTGGTGAGCCGGCTGCGCACTGAACACGCCGTGCGGCCTTCGCGCAATTTCTCCGCCGTCACTTCCACTTCGCCCTCACTGGGGCCGACAAAGCTGATCTGCGCGCTGCGCAGCGGGCGTTCGCCCGCATGGGGCAGCGCCCCGTGAAGACAGAGCGCTGCGGACATCCCGCCATAGACCGTGCGCCCCTGCTTCCAGCTGTCAGGCACGTCCAGCGTGAACCCGGCCTTGGTGGGGCGGGCCGCGGTCATCATTTCAGCAAGGGACATGGGCGGGATCCTGTCGTCGTGAACGCCGTTCAATCGGGGCGGCATAAGACCGGGTTCCGTCTGGGCGTGCAAGCAGGCCGCTGATGTCTGACGTGAATCTGAACGCTCCGGCCTTTCTCACGCCTAATTCAGGGTCTAGACAAAGAGTATGAACACGACCGCACTTCTCCTCTCCGCCGCGCTGAGCCTGTTTTCAGGCGCTCAAGCGACCGAAGCCCCCGTCGACGCTGCTGCAGACGCGCAAACGGATGCGCCCGTCGCCATTGAAGAGGCGCTCCCCGAACCGCAAGCGGTCGAGGCCGCGCCGGGCCAGATCAGCACTGAAGCGGGCGCCGCGCGCGCTCAGGCCTGGCTGGAAGGGCTCGATACCCTGCGCGCCCGGTTTGACCAGATCGCAGCGGACAATTCTGAAACCTCTGGCGTGCTTGAGATCGACCGACCCGGCCGCGCCCGGTTCGATTACGACGATCCCAATCCGATCCTTGTGGTCGCGGACGGGTCGACGGTGGCGATTGCTGATTTTGATCTTGAAACCATTGATCGCGCGCCCATCGGTGCGACGCCTTTGCGGTTTCTGCTCGAAGAGAGCCTAGATCTTGCTGGCTCCGGCGTTGTTCAGGACGCGGGCCGTTATGATGGGCGGCTCTATGTGACGCTGGAAGACCCAAATGGCGAGATTCAGGGCCGTTTGACTTTGGTGTTTGAGGATGCAGACCCGGACGCCGCCCCGAACGCGATGATGCTGGCGGGCTGGTACACGGTTGACGCCATGGGCGGCATGACCGAAGTGCGCCTCAGCGAGATCGAAACCGGCGTACGCATCAGCCCGCGCCAGTTCATCCTTGATGATGAAGACGTGATGGGCGGGGATCGCCGCCGACGGGGCCGCTAGGCGCTAAAGCGCCCACCAGAACAGCAAGGCCGCCAGTCCCAGCCGGTAGATCACGAACGGCAGGAAACCCAACCGGTCCACCACCCGCATAAGCACCGCGATAGACGCGAGCGCGGCGAAGAAGGACAAGACGGCCACGATCAGGCCATCGCTCAGCGAGTGGGCGGTGTCCGCCCCGCGCGCCAGCTCGATCACCGCAAGCAGGCCGAATGCGGCGATCACCGGCACCGCCATCAACATGGAAAAGCGCGCCGCCTCGCTGCGGGTCATGCCCAGGGCGCGAGCCGCTGTCATGGTCACGCCCGAGCGGCTGGAGCCGGGAATCAGGGCGAACATCTGCGCCAGCCCGATCAGCGCCGCGCCGCGCCAGCTCAGGGTTTCCGTCGTCACGGTCTGTTTGCCGAAATGATCGGCCAGCCAGAGCGGCAGCGCCAGAATCAGCGTCGCCCAGGCGATCACCAGCGGCGAACGCAAAGCATCCGCCATGCCGGAGACATAAAGACCGCCGCCCGCGATCAGCACGGGGGGTGTGGCGATGGCGATGAGCAAGGCCAGCTTGCCGCCGGGGGTCATACGGCCTTGCAGCAGCGCCAGCTTGCCGGTGACCACGTTTATGACATCGGACCGGAAGTAAACCAGAACCGCAAACAATGTTCC
>JAEPEX010000145.1_pt1 | contig 20892 bp, 31 predicted proteins | sample 9130951 | NCBI WGS metagenome assembly JAEPEX01 (sample SAMN17228542, study PRJNA684324) | microbial mat metagenome | biome: saline marsh[ENVO:00000054]; feature: microbial feature [ENVO:01000007], biofilm[ENVO:00002034], sulphate-reducing...; material: estuarine water [ENVO:01000301]|estuarine... | reverse complement strand
GGGCGGCGATGGGTCATGGTCTTGCGGTCCAGCATGGCAATTCGCTCTTCCTGTGTTTCGATGCGATGGGTGACGTCTGCCTTGAAATTCCTGACTTCGCTCAGGAAGCCATCGATCGCGGCATGCACGTCGTCGATCGGGGCCGGGGCGCGCATATCGGCCCGTCCCGGACTTGGTCTCGTTCGGGGTCATCGTCGGTCCTCTCTCGGGGTTCCTGGCCGGGTCAGTGCCGCCCGGCCAACAGACGGCCGGCCCGTGCAAAGGCTTCGGCCAGGTCGCGCCGCAGCGCGGTCGCCGCGGCGTCATCCGCCTTGGCCGCCACCCGGGCTGCGGGCAGCATCGGGAAGGTCACGAGCGAGACCTCCCACAGATCGAGCTCGGACAGCACGCGCCGTCCGTCGGCATCCTTTTGCGCCTTGATCGTGCGATAGCCGATCGACAGCCCGTCGATGGCGCCAGCGGCCAGCAGCGCCGCTGCCTCGCGGCCGCGGGCGACATCGGTCAGGATGCGGCCCTTGACGAACAGGCCGCGATCGTCCTCGCGCAATTCGTCCCACACCCCGATCGGCTGGGCGGGGTCGTGCTGCCAAAGCATCCGCACCCGCCGCCCGGCACGCGCCAGTGCGGCCAGGCTTCGCGCATAGGCGCCGCGCGCCACGATGTCGCCGCCCTGGTCGCAGGCGCCAAAGACCGAGGCATAGCCGCTGACCTCGGTGCCGTCGGCGCTCGATCGCGCCGCGTCGGCGCGGCAGAACTTGTGCTCCAGCCGGTGGCGGCAGGCCATCCATCATCATCTGCATGTCCTCGTCTGGTTGGTCCGCCGCGCCCCGAAGGCGGGCGGGTGGGTGTGGGGCCCGGCTTCGGGGGCGCGCGCATCCCTTGGATCAGGGTATCAGCGTCAGAACCGAATGCACGCCCTTCGTCAGGACAAAGGCGACAACCCGAAAAGCGCCAGCCAAAGCCGCTTTTCAAGCCGCTCGAGCAGCTCCTCGATCGTCAGCAGGCGGCGCTCCAGCGCCACCCAGCGTTCCTCATGCACCCGTTCGTTGGCCTCGATCCGGGCGGCCGCGGCGTCGAACGGGTCGTACAGGAATCGCGAGCCGCCGGTCCGCCCGCGCAGGCTCATCCCCCGGCCTTCATCTGCGGCAGGCCGAGCAGCGCGCGTTTCTCGTCGGGCGACAGAAATTCGGCCCGCGCCACCCGGTTCCACAGCGCCTCGCGTTCGGCCGACAGGGCGGGCACGGCATCGAGATCGGGCTTGAGCACCAGCCTTTCGCCGGTGAACCCGGTCAGCCAATGGGCCAGCGCCTCGGCAACCCGACTTGCCAGCGGCAGAACGTGAGCCGGTAGAAGGCACGGTTGGCCTCCTGATAGTTGGAATAGGTCGCATCCCCGGGCAAACCCAGAAGCAGCGGCGGCACGCCGAAGGCCAGCGCGATCTCGCGCGCCGCGCTGTCCTTGGTCTGCTGAAACTCCATGTCCGAGGGCGAAAAGCCCATCGGCTTCCAGTCGAGCCCGCCTTCCAGCAGCATCGGCGCCCGGCATTGGCGGCCCCCTGGTGATAGGACGCCATCTCGTCCTGCAGGCGTTGATACTGATCGGCGGTCAGCGTGCCGTGGCCATCGGTGCCGCCATAGACGATCGCGCCCGAAGGCCGGGCAGCATTTTCCAGCAGCGCCTTCGACCACCGCGCGGCCGCATTGTGCACGTCGATCGCCGCCGCCGCCGCCTGCAGCGGGGCCAGGCCGTAATGGTCGTCCTGCGGATGAAAATTGCGGATGTGGCAGATCGTTGGCGCGTCAGCCATGGCGAAACGGTGGGCCTTGGCGCCCACCCTGTATTCATAGCCGACCGGCCAGCCATCGGTGCCGGGGATCACGCTCATCCGGTCCGAGCGCAGAACGTGAAGCTCCACCGGCAGACCGTCGGTGCCGACAGCCTCGACATAGGCGTTGCCGGTCAGCATCAGCTGGCCGAACAGCGCCTCCAGCAGATCGGCCCGTCCCTGGGCGGGGTTCGGTCGCGCCAGCAGTGCCAGCATCGGGTGAACCTCATAGCGCCGGGTGTCGTCCTGCAACACCAGCGGCACCGCGCCGCGGCCTCGGCGATCAGCTTGACCGTGCGAAACCCGATCGGGTTGCCGGCAAAGCCGCTGCGCGTCAGCGTCGCGGTGTCGCGCGCTCCGGGGATCGGCCGGCCCTTGCCTTGGATCGCGACGACCGCGCCGGTGGCCGAGACCTTGGTCTCGGCCGGGCGAAGCGGCGCGCTTGGCGGTGGCGGGACTGGCCGCGCGGACACGGCCGCCCGCCGGCGGAACAGGTGAATTGGCATCGCGGGGCCTCTTGTGGCTGCGGTGTGGTCGGGCGGCCTAAAGCGCACGCATCTGCGGACGCCGCCAGGCTGCCGCGGGATCGATCATCAGGTCGGTCAGCGCCCAGACCAGCGCATCGACCCGGTCGGGCGAACCCTGCCCAAGGAAGCCCTGGGCGGTCATCCGGCACATCTGGTCCTCGAGCCGGCGAGGCCGCGCAAATGCCGCACCCGGCCCTGCTCGTAAAGCGCGGCGACGGGTTCGGCACGCGCCGCCTTGCCGCGGGAGGCACGGACGGCGCGAAACGGCACCAGCGGATCGATCTGGCGGATCACCGTCTCGACCAGATCGCCGCCCTGATTGACCTCGGCACCAGCCGTTCGGCGCCGTGCCGTTCCATCGCCGCGATCGCCGCCTCGGCCCAGTCCCGGGGCGACGCGCCGGTGACCGTGGCGTCCTCCAGCACGGTCGCCCGCCAGTTGGTCGGCGGTCCTTCGGCCAGCACGCCGGCGGCGACGATGCCGCAGGCATCCGACCGTTTGCCGCCGGTGACCGGCGGATCGACGGCGACCACCACCCGGGTCATTGCCGTCGCCGCATCGATCTCGCAGGCCCCCAGCATGTCGCGCGTCCAGAGCGCGCCTTCGACATCCTCCAGAAACCGGCCTTCCAGTTCCTGCCGACCCAGCCGCGTGCCGCCAAACCGCGCCTCGACCTCTTCGAGGAAGCTTGGCGCCAGATAGGCGCGGTTCGCCGAGGTCGGCGCGCGGGTCACCACCGTCGAGGGTTCTGCAGGATCTGCTTCAGAACCTCGGCGTTGCGTGGCGTTGTGGTGACGACCTGTCGCGGGTTGGTGCCCAGCCGCAGGCAGAACTGCAGCATGGTCCAGCTCTCCTCGGCCTTGCGCCACTTTGCCAACTCGTCGACCCAGGCGGCATCGAATTGCGGCCCCCGCAGCGCTTCGGGCTCATGCGCCGAAAACAGTTGCGCGATGGCGCCGTTGGGCCAGACCAGCCGCTTGCGCGTGGCTTCCCAGCGCGGCCGGCGATCGGGCGGCGAACAGGCCAGAGGCCGCTTTCGCCGAACACCATCACCTCGCGCGCCTGGTCCATCGTCTCGCCAACCAGGGCCACCCGGCGGGCCGGTCCGGGGTCGAGCGGCCTTGCGCCCTCGACCTGGGGCGGACCCATTCGGCCCCGGCGCGGGTCTTTCCCGCGCCGACCGCCCAGGATCACCCAGGTCTTCCAAGCCCCTCGGGTGGCAGCTGATGGTCGAGCGCCCAGAACTCGAACAGATAGGGCAACGCCGCAATCGCCTCATCCGTCAGGCCTCCAGGAACGCCGTCGCCTGTTGCGGCGGCGCGGAGGCAAGCCAGGCGCCGCCCGACTTCAGCCCGCGCGGCGTCAAGGTCGAGCGCACCGGCACCGCCGCCGGTGCGGGCTGTGCAGAGTGCTTCAAGTTTCGCCTCCTGTTCGATGGCGTTGTTCAACGCTTTCGCAAGCTGCATGCGGCAGCTTTCAAGCTCGGCCAAAGCCTTGGCGTCGCCGTCTTCAATGCGGGTCAAGAGCCCGTTCAGCACCTGGCGCATCCGGGCAAAATGGTCGCGCGCGGTCTCGATCAGTTCCGTGGACCGCGGCGTCTGCTCGATCGATTCTAATGTCATTTTGGTTAAGCCTGCCCCTGTGTGCCTCCGCACCGAGGGAAATGAAAAAACGGCGTGCCCCAAGGCGACGCCGTTGACCCATTTCTTCCAGCTTGCCCGGTTTCTACCTTAGGGCGTTCGCAAAGTCAAGCGCTTTCTCCAGGGTTGACCGGGGCACCGTACGGTGCCTCCTATTCGGCCTGCTGGCGGGCACCCTCGATCTCGCGCCAGCGCTGCACATTGCGGTTGTGCTCGGCCAATGTGGTGGCAAAGGCGTGGCCCCCCGTCCCATCGGCAACGAAGTAGAAATAGTCGCTGGTCGCCGGGGCCAGCGCCGCCTCGATCGCCGCGCGGCTTGGATTGGCGATCGGCGACGGCGGCAGACCGTCGATCACATAGGTGTTGTAGGCCGTCACCTGGCGCAGATCGCTGCGGGTTATGCCCCGTTCCATGAAGCCCAAGCCATCGGTCACGCCATAGATCACGGTCGGATCGGTCTGCAGCCGCATGCCGGCGTTCAGCCGGTTGACAAACACCGATGCGACAAGCGGCCGTTCGCTGGCGACCGCGGTTTCCTTTTCGATGATCGAGGCGAGCGTCAGCGCTTCCTGCGGCGTGGCGAGCGGCAGACCGGCCGCCCGCAATCCCCAGGCATCGGCCAGGATCGCCTGCTGGCGGGCCTGCATCACGCCAGCAGCCGGGCCCGCGATTCGCCGTTTTCCACTTCATAGGTGTCGGGCGCCAGCATCCCCTCGGCCGGCATCTCGGCGATTTCGCCCGAAAGGAACGGCGCCGCGCGCAGCGCCTCGACCGCCATGCGCACCGTGCTGCCCGGCACCAGCGTCAGGCGGCGGACCATGGGCGCGCCATCTTCGACCAGCGCGGCATAGCTCGCGGGCACCGGATCGCCCGATGCAAACCGCGCCACCAAGGTGGCTTCGCCGGTGCCGGGAGGCGCTCGATCAGCCGGGTTTCGGCCCCCGCGACACCGATCACGTATTCCACGACATAGCGATACCCGCCGCGGCCGCCCTCGGTCAGAAATATCCAGGATTTCGGCCATCGAGGCACCCGCCGGCAACTCGTAGCTGCCGAATTTCAGCGCCCCTTCCTGACCGGCATAATCCGCGCCCAGTCGAAACAGCGTCGCATTGGCGATGGCACCGCTCTCAGCCAGATCGTCAGAGACCTGCGCCAGCGTGGCACCGCGCGGCACCTCGAAAAAGATCGGCTCGGTCAGCGGCCCGGCGCCATTGAACTGGCTGCGCGCCCAGCCAAGGATGCCCGCCAGCAAGAGCGCGCCGACGATCAGCAGCGTCAGCATGTTGGCGGCGAAGTGACGCGCCATCAGCGATCCGCATGTCGAGGATCAGCGACGCATTGGTGCCGCCGAAGCCAAAGGAGTTCGACAGGGCCACGCCGATGTCACGGTGGCGCGCGGCGTTCGGTGCCAGATCGATCGGCGTCTCGGCCGCCGGATCGTCAAGGTTGAGCGTCGGCGGCGCCACCTGATCGCGCAACGCCAGGGCGCAGAAGATCGCCTCGACCGCGCCCCGCCGCGCCCAGCAGATGCCCGATCGCGCTTTTGGTCGACGACATGGTCAGCCGGGCTGCCGCGTCGCCCATCACCCGCTCGACCGCGGCAAGCTCGATCACGTCGGCCATGGTCGATGTGCCATGGGCATTGACATATCGATATCGGCCCGGCGTCATCCCGGCGCTCCGGATCGCTGCCTGCATCGCCCGAAACGCGCCGTCGCCATCCTCGGACGGGGCGGTGATGTGATAGGCATCGCCGCTCATCCCATAGCCCAGAACCTCGGCATGGATGCGGCGCCCCGCGCCCGGGGCGTGCGCCATATCCTCCAGCACCACGATGCCGCGCCCTCGCCCATCACGAAACCGTCGCGGGCCGCGTCCCAGGGGGCGCGAGGCGCGCTCGGGCATTTCGGCAAAGCCGGTCGACAGCGCCTTGCAGGCGTTGAACCCGGCGATGCCGATTTCGCAGATCGGGTTTTCGGCGCCGCCGGCCACCATCACATCCGCCTCGCCGGCGCGGATGATCCGCGCGGCGTCCCGATTGCATGCGCCCCGGTCGAACAGGCCGTGACCACCGCGTGGTTCGGGCCCGTGAAACCGTAGCGGATCGACACCTGCCCCGAGGCGAGATTGATCAGCGAACTGGGCAATGAAGAAGGGCGACACACGGCGCGGACCCTTTTCCTTCAGGGTCGTCGCGGTCTCGGCGATTGTCGCCAACCCGCCGATCCCCGATCCGATCATCACCCCCGTGCGGTCGCGGGCGGCCGCGTCCTGCGGTGTCCAGCCGGCATCGGCCACGGCCTGATCGGCCGCAGCCATTGCATAGACGATGAATTCGTCAACCTTTCGTCGGTCGCGCGCGGCCATCCAGCGGTCGGGATCAAAGCTGCCGTTGCTGCCATCGCCACGCGGGATTTCGCAGGCATACCGCGTCGCGCAGGCCGAGGCGTCGAAGCGCGTGATCGGGCCGGCGCCGGACTGGCCGGCCAGCAGGCGCGCCCAGGTCTCTTCGACGCCGCACGCGAGCGGCGTCACCATGCCGAGCCCGGTTATCGCGACACGCTTCATGGCGGCTCCGCGGCTCCCCTGGGGCGATGCGTCGGGCGCAATCGCGATGGCGGCATCCGGCGGATGCCACCCAATGCGGCGCCGGCGACCCGCCTAGCTGTCTTCGGATTCCTTGATGAACTTGACCGCGTCGCCGACGGTCTGGATCGTCTCGGCCGCGTCATCGGGAATTTCGATCCCGAACTCTTCCTCGAAGGCCCATGACGAGCTCGACGGTGTCGAGGACTGTCCGCCCCAAGATCGTCGATGAACGAGGCGCTCTCGGTCACCTTGTCTTCCTCGACCCCGAGATTCTCGACAACGATTTCTTCACGCGATCCGCGATGTCGCTCATGCTGTCCTTCCTCTTGCTCGTCAGGGGGCGTTTTGCCCTTCTGTGCCGTTCGTTCTGCCCGTTGGTGGGCGGGTGAAACCGGGTTCCCGGCGGCGCCCACGCCGCATGCCCGATCGAAAACCTGCGCGCCTATAGCACAGCGTCCGGCCTTGGCAAACGCTTTCGGAACCCGGCCGCGCGGGCCGCTCAGATCATTGCCAGGCCGCCATTCACATGCAGCGTCTGACCGGTGACATAGCCCGCCTCGGGACCGGCCAGAAACAGCACAGCCGCCGCAACGTCCTCGGGGTGCCCATCCGGCCCGACGGGATCTGGCCAAGGATCGCCGCCTTTTGCGTCTCGTTCAGCTTGTCTGTCATCGCGGTGGCGATAAAGCCCGGGGCGACCGCATTTGCGGTGACGCCGCGCGTCGCAACCTCGATCGCCAGCGCCTTGGTCATGCCGACCATCCCCGCCTTGGCGGCAACGTAATTGGCCTGGCCCGGATTGCCCGTGGTGCCGACGACCGAGCCGATATTCACGATCCGGCCCAGCGTGCCTTCATCATGCCGCGCAGCACGCCGCGCGACAGCCGCATCGCGGCGGTCAGGTTCACGTCCAGAACGTCCTGCCAGTCGGCATCCGACATCCGCATGAACAGCCCGTCGCGGGTGATCCCGGCATTGTTGACCAGGATGTCGACCCGCCCAGCGCCGCGACGGCGCGCTTTGGCAGCGCCTCGACCGCTTCGGGATCAGAGAGATTGCAAGGCAGCACATGGGCGCCCTCGCCAAGTTCTGCGGCCAGTGCCTCCAGCGGCTCGATCCGGGTGCCCGAAAGCCCCACCGCGGCCCCGCGCCATGAAGCTGCCGTGCGATTGCCGCGCCGATGCCGCCCGAGGCGCCGGTCACCAGCGCCCTCTTGCCCGTCAAATCCGTCATTCCCGATCCTCCTGCCAGGCCGCCATCGCGGCGGCCACATCGTCGGGCGTCCCGACGGCCCGTGTCGTCGCCGCGCGTCGATGCGCCGGATCATTCCCGACAGCGCCTTGCCGGCGCCGATCTCCCAATAGTCGGTTACGCCCCGGCCCGCCATCCAGGCGACGCTTTCGCGCCAGCGTACCCGGCCGGTCACCTGCTCGACCAGCAGGGCACGGATCGTGTCGGGTTCGCTCCACCGCCTCGGGCCCGGACATTGGCCCACGAGGGCACCGGCCGGTGGCCGGATCGGTGACATCTGCCAGCGCTTCGGCCATCGCCTGGGCTGCGGGTGCCATCAGGCTGCAGTGAAACGGGGCAGACACGGGCAGCATCACCGCCCGCCGGCGCCGCGCGCCTGTGCCAGTTCGGCGGCCCGGGCCACCGCGTCGCGCGCGCCCGAGATCACGACCTGCGCCGGATCGTTGTCGTTCGCCGCGGTGCAGACCGCACCCTGCGCGGCCTCTGCGGCCGACCGCTTCGGCGGTTTCGATGTCGAGGCCCAGCACCGCCCGCCATGGCCCCCTGCCCCGACCGGCACCGCCGCCTGCATGGCCTGTCCGCGCAGCCGCAGCAACCTTGCCGTGTCGGCCAAGCTGAGCGCCCCGGCCGCGCACAGCGCCGAATACTCCACCCCAGCGAATGTCCCGCCACATTAGGCCGCCGCGCGGTGATCGGCAGGCCCTCGGACCCCAGCGCCGCCCAGGGCGGCCAGGGACGTCGCCATCAGCGCCGGCTGGGCGTTTTCGGTCAGGGTCAGCGTGGCCTCGGGGCCCTCGGCGATCAGCGCCGACAAGGCGGTGCCCAACGCCTCGTCGACCTCGTCAAAGACCGCGCGCGCCGCCGGATAGGCCTCCGCCAGCGCCACCCCATGCCAACCGTCTGCGCCCCCTGGCCGGGAAAGACGAAAGCCCGCGTCATCCGTGCCCCCTGTTGTGATCCGTGCCCGCATAACGTCATGCCCGCCGGCCCGCAATCGCCCCCTGGGCCGGAACGGCGACGGTTCGGGGGCGTGCCAGCCGGCTTGCGCGCGGGCGCCGGGCGGTTAGAAACGCGTTGGGATTGCGGAAGGGGGGACATGGCGCTTGCGCTGATCATTCTCGCGGCCGGGCTTGGCACGCGGGATGAACTCGACCCGGCCGAAGGTGCTGCATCGGCTGGCCGGCGCCCCGTTGTTGCACCATGCGATGGATGCAGCGCGGGCGCTCAGGCGGACCGTGTGGTGGTCGTGGCAGGGCATGGCGCAGACGCGGTCGAGGCTGCCGCCCGCGCCCACACGCCCGATGCCATAACCGTGCGGGCAGGAACCGCAGCTCGGCACCGCCCATGCGGTTCTGGCAGCGCGCGCGGCGCTGGCAGGGTTCGACGGCGATGCGGTCGTCCCTTTACGGCGACACCCCGTTCATCCGGCCCGAAACGCTGCGCGCCATGCTGGCGGCGCGCCGGGCGGGCGCGCATGCGGTTGCCTTTCTGGGTTTCGAAACTGCCGAGCCCGGCCGCTATGGACGGCTGATCATGGCGGGGCGATCGGCTGATCCGCATCGTCGAAGCCAAGGATGCGACGCCAGCCGAGCTCGCCGTCACCTTCTGCAACTCGGGCGTGGTGGCAGCGGATGCCGCGACCCTCATGACGCTCGCTGCATCGGTCGGCAACGACAATGCGGCGGGAGAGTATTACCTGACCGACATCGTGGCCATCGCCGCGGCACGCGGGCAAAGCGCGACCGCCATCGCCTGCGATGCGGCCGAAACGGTCGGCGTCGATTCACGCGCCGGCCTCGCCCGGGCAGAGGCCGCTTTCCAGGCCCGCGCGCGGGCCGATGCGATGGCCGCCGGGGTCACGCTGATTGCGCCCGAAACGGTGTTTCTGGCCCATGACACGGCGATCGGCCGGGACAGCGTGGATCGGCCCGCATGTGGTGTTCGGACCCGGCGTCAGCCTAGGCGAAGACGTGGAAATCCGCCCGTTCTGCCACCTCGAAGGCTGCACCATCGAATCGGGTGCCCGGATCGGCCCGCATGCCCGGTTGCGTCCCGGCGCGGCGATCGCGACCGGCGCCCGGATCGGCAATTTCGTCGAGGTCAAGGCCTCGCGGGTGGGCGCCGGCGCGGCCGTCGGACATCTGAGCTATGTCGGCGACAGCGGATATCGGCGCCGGCAGCAATATCGGCGCGGGAACGGTCACCTGCAATTATGACGGGTTCGCCAAACATCGCACCGAAATCGGCGCGGACGTGTTTGTCGGGTCGGGCAGCATGCTGGTCGCGCCGGGTCCGCCTGGGCAAAGGCGCGATGATCGCCGCCGGCTCGACCATCACCGATGAGGTGCCGGACGACGCGCTGGCTTTCGGGCGGGCGCGACAGACCAACAGGCCGGGCCTGGCGGCACGGCTGCGCGCGCGGCTGCGCGCCGCGGCAGGGCGGCGCGACTGATGTGCGGGATCGTGGGCATATTGGGCCGGCACGAGGCCGCGCCGATCCTTGTCGATGCGCTGCGCCGGCTCGAATATCGCGGCTATGACAGCGCCGGAATCGCCACCGTCGCCGATGGCCGGCTCGACCGCCGCCGGGCCACCGGCAAGCTTGTCAATCTCGCCGACCTGCTGGTGCACCAGCCCTTGCCGGGCAAGGCGGGCATCGGCCACACACGCTGGGCGACCCATGGCGCCCCGAGCGAGACCAACGCCCATCCGCATCGCTCGGGGCCGGTGGCCGTGGTCCATAACGGCATCATCGAGAACTTCCGCGAATTGCGCCGGGCGCTGGAGGCGCAGGGCTATGGCTTTGCGACCGACACCGATACCGAAACCGTGGCGGTCCTGTTCCAAAGCCATCTGGACGCCGGAAAGACGCCGGCCGAGGCGATGCCGCAAACCATCGCGGCGCTTGATGGGGCATTTGCGCTGCTGTTGCTGATCGAAGGGCACAACGATCTGCTGATCGCCGCGCGGCGGGGTTCGCCGCTGGCGATCGGGCATGGCGCGGGCGAGATGTATGTCGGCTCGGACGCGCTGGCCCTTGCCCCGATGACCGACCGGATCACCTATCTGGACGACGGCGACTGGGCCCTGATCACCCGGGCCGGCGCGGAAATCTTCGATGCGGCCGGCCGGCGCGCCAACCGCGCGATCCAGCGCATCCAGATCGACGCGGCCGCGTCGGAAAAGGGGCCCTGGCGCCACCATATGGCCAAGGAGATCCACCAGCAGCCCGCCGTCGCCGGCGACATCCTGCGCGCCTATCTGGCAGACGGCGCGACCGGGCCCGCCCTGCCCGACGGCATCGATTTCGCTGCCACCGACCGCCTGACCCTGATCGCCTGCGGCACCGCCCACTATGCCTGTCTGGTCGCGCGGCACTGGTTCGAAAGCCTGGCCGGGCTGCCGGTCGACCTCGATATCGGGTCGGAATACCGCTATCGCGCGCCGCCGGTTTCGCCCGCCTCGATGGCGGTCATGGTCAGCCAGTCCGGCGAAACGGCCGACACGCTGGCCGCCCAGCGCTATCTGGCCGGGCGCGCGCGCCAGTCGCTCGCCATCGTCAACGTCACCACCAGTTCGATCGCGCGCGAGGCCGACATCGCCCTGTCGATCCATGCCGGGCCAGAGATCGGCGTCGCCTCGACCAAGGCCTTCACCGGGCAGTTGCTCGTGCTGCTCCTGCTGGCCATCGAGGCGGGGGTGCAGCGGGGCCGGATCGATGCGGCGGCCCTGGCGGATTATTGCGACCGGCTGCGCAGCCTGCCCGGGCTGATGCATGCCACGCTCGACCGGGAACCGGCGATGCAAGCCGTCGCGCAAGTCCTTGCCGGGGCTCAGGACGTGCTGTTCCTCGGCCGCGGCCCGCTTTTTCCCATCGCGCTGGAGGGCGCGCTGAAACTGAAGGAAATCAGCTATATACATGCAGAAGGTTATGCATCTGGCGAATTGAAGCATGGCCCGATTGCGCTGGTCGACCGCCACCTGCCGGTGGTGGTTCTGGCACCCCATGACGGGCTCTTCGACAAGTCGCTGTCGAATATCGAAGAGGTGATGGCGCGTCAGGGCCGCGTGGTGCTGATCACCGATCCCGCCGGCGATGCGGCGATCGGCAACGCGGTCTGGCACAAGCTCGTCCTGCCCGCCGCCGACCCGCTGATCGCACCGATCCTTTATGCCATCCCGGTGCAAGTGCTGGCCTATCATGCCGCGGTGACCAAGGGCACGGATGTGGATCAGCCGCGCAACCTGGCGAAATCGGTGACCGTCGAATGAAACCGGCGACCGCCCTTGCCGCCCTCGAGGCGCATGGCGATCCGGCACGGGCCCGGGGCATGGCGGCCTATCACAAGACGCCGCGGCGCTATTTCGGCACGCCGGTGCCCGATATCGCGGTGCTGGCGCGCGGCTGGCAGCATTTGCCGCCCGAGGACCAGATCGCCCTGGCCGAGGCGCTGTGGGCGAGCGACATCCATGAGGCGCGGATTGCGGCCGCGAAACTGTTCGAGCGGCGGCGCGTCCCGGCCGAGGCGGCGGTGTGGCGCGTGATCCGCGGCTGGGTGCCCGATTTCGACGGCTGGGCGATTGCCGACCATGTCTGCAAGGCGGGCAGCCTGCGGCTGTTGGCCGATCCCGCCCGGATCGACACGGTCGCCGGCTGGACCGAAAGCGCCTCGATCTGGACCCGACGCGCGGCGCTTGTCATCACCCTGCCCTGGGCGCGGGTCGCCGACCCGCTGCCCTTCGATACCGCCACGCGCGAGCGGGTGCTGGGCTGGGCGGCCGGCTATCTGGACGACAACGACTGGTTCATCCACAAGGCGGTGGGCTGGTGGTTGCGCGACTTGTCCAAACGCGACCCCGACCGGGTGCGCGATTTTCTGGCCCGCCACGGCGCCGCCATGCGGCCTTTCGCCCGGCGCGAGGCGGAAAAGTACCTGGCCGGCTGACGCGGCACCGGAACGGCCCGGGACTGGCCGGCGATCGTCTGGGCGGGTGAGCCTGGCACGGCCCGGTTGCCAAAGCCCTACCATACGCAATCACCTGAAAAAGAGGCTGAAAGCCAGACAATCGTCGGGACTGGTCCGCTCGCACAAGGCCCGGATCTCCGACCCATATGCCGTCAGCTGCTGGATCGTGTTCCGGGTCATCGCGGCCGTGCTCGCCTGCTGATAGAACACCAGGCCGCCGATGATCACGCCAAGCGCGACGGCGATGAACAAAACGGCCCCGATCAGCGTGACACCGCGCCGGCGGACGCCAAAGGTCAGATCACCCGGCCGCGACATTGTCGGCCAACCCGTTGGGGGCCTCGTGCTATCACAGCAACGGGAATGCGACAAGTTTTTCCAGATTCCGCGGGTTTACCAATATCGGGTTGGACCCGCCGCATCGGGCCGCTCATCCCGTTGCTCCGTCACGGGCGGCCGACAGGACCGACCCGCCTTTCGGCACTGCGCGACGCGCCGGTGAATGCGCGTCGCGCCGCCCGTCACCCGACATCCTTGTAACTCACCACCCGACCGTCGCTGCCCGCCTGCTCGCGCAGGATCGCCAGCCGGTTCAATGGCGTTCACATAGGCCTTGGCCGAGGCGACGACGGTATCGGTATCCGCCGCCTGACCGGTGACGATCTTGCCGTCCTCCTCCAGCCGCACGCTGACCGTGGCCTGGGCATGGGTGTGAACCGGCTTGGGCCGAAATGGTTTGCGATGTCCAGTGTCAGCTTCAGCGGCCCGGCTTTCAGCTCACCATGTCGAGCATCAGCCAGACCACTCCGTCGATCTGGTAGACCTTGATCGACGACACGCCAAGATCGCCATAGTCGTGACCGAGAATACCGACCACACCATCCGACGGTGGACGGTTCAGGAGTTGTCCGCGCTCGCCCACGTCCGGTGTTGGTGCGGACTGGCTCTCTGTCTCAAGCCGATAAGTCCGGCGATAGGTTTCATCGATCCGCTTCATCAGTTCGCCGCGCGAAAAGGCGCGGCCGTTGGCGGCGTGAAGCTCTCGGGCAACCGGCCGTTCGAACGGATAGTCCAGCACCAACGTGGCCTGTCCCGCATCTAGGACGACCTCATCGGCCGCGATCAGCTGCTCGAACGCGGGGTGCATGCAGCGCAGGTCCATCCAGTCGAACGGCTCCGTTTGCCCATCCGCGATGGCATCCGTGCCGGGGTGCGAGGTGATATCGATGGTGTCATGCGCGGTTTCGCCGGGTTGGAACGGCAAATCCGCGCGCGTCAGGAGCGTGAGTTCGAACGTCATTTCTCACCCATGGTCAGGGATGTCGTTGCTCGCGGGACGTGCACGGGCGCGAAAGCAGCTGATCGCTTACCCCACATCCTTGTAACTCACCACGCGGCCATCGCTGCCCGCCTGCTCGCGCAGGATCGCCAGCCGGTTCAATGCGTTCACATAGGCCTTGGCCGAGGCGACGACGGTATCGGTATCCGCCGCCTGACCGGTGACGATCTTGCCGTCCTCCTCCAGCCGCACGCTGACCGTGGCCTGGGCGTCGGTGCCTTCGGTCACCGCATGGACCTGGTAAAGCTGCAGCCGTGCCTGGTGCGGAAACAGCGCCTTCACCGCGTTGAACACCGCATCGACCGGCCCGTCGCCCTGCGCGGTCACCTGGTGGTCGGTGCCATCGACCGTCAGCGTCAGATCGGCCGATTGCGGCGCCTCGGTGCCGCAGATCACCCGCAGGAACCTCACCGCCAGCCGGTCGTTTGCCGCTGCCGCCCCGCTGTCGGTCATCAGCGCAATGAGGTCGTCGTCATAGACCTCCTTCTTGCGGTCGGCGAGGTCCTTGAACCGGACAAACACGTCCTTGAGCTGATTGTCGCCCAGCTCGTAGCCCAGCTCCTTGAGCTTGGCGCGCAGCGCTGCGCGCCCCGAATGCTTGCCCATCACCAGGCTGGTGGCGGCCAGGCCGACATCCTCGGGGCGCATGATCTCGAACGTCTCGGCGTTCTTCAGCATGCCGTCCTGATGGATCCCCGATTCATGGGCGAACGCGTTCTTGCCCACGATCGCCTTGTTGAACTGCACCGGGAACCCCGAGGCGGTGGCGACCATGCGGCTGATCGGGACGATCCGCCGGGTGTCTATCCCGGTGTCGAACGGCATCAGGTCGCCGCGCACCTTCAGCGCCATCACCACCTCTTCCATCGCGGTGTTGCCGGCCCGCTCGCCCAGCCCGTTGACGGTGCATTCGATCTGGCGCGCGCCGGCCTCGACGGCCGCCAGCGCGTTCGCCGTCGCCATGCCCAGATCGTTGTGGCAATGGGTGGCAAAGGTGACCCGATCGGCGCCCGGCACGGTGGCGATCAGCCGCGCGATCAGATCGGCGGATTCGCGGGGGGCTGTGTAGCCGACCGTGTCGGGGATGTTGATCGTGGTGGCCCCGGCCGCGATGGCGATCTCGATCACCCGGCACAGATAGTCCCATTCGGTGCGGGTCGCAGTCCATCGGCGACCATTGCACATTGTCGCACAGATCGCGGGCATGGCTGACCGTGGCGTGAATGCGTTCGGCCATCTGGTCCTGGTCGAGATTGGGAATTGCCCGATGCAGCGGCGAGGTGCCGATGAAGGTGTGGATACGCGGCCGGCGGGCGGCTTTCACCGCCTCCCAGCAGCGGTCGATATCGCCCATCTGGGCGCGCGCGAGCCCGCAGATCACGGCGTTTTCGGCCTGTTCGGCGATCGCCCGGACGGCGGCGAAATCGCCTTCGGAGGCGATCGGGAAGCCCGCCTCGATGATGTCCACCCCCATCTCGTCGAGCATGCGCGCGATTTCCAGTTTTTCGGCATGGGTCATGGTGGCGCCCGGGGATTGCTCCCCATCGCGCAGGGTGGTGTCGAAGATCAGGACGCGGTCCTTCGCCGGTGTCTCGGGTCATGGTGATTGCCCCTTCGGGCCTGTTTCGTGCTGGTCTGTGTGGCTGGTCCGGCGCGAATGACAGGCTCCCCCTGAGCGCGCGCGCCGAAAGGCCGCGCTCAGAGGCGGCGAAGGAGGAGAAGCGCGGCGGCGCGATTGCTGAGAGCCCGAACCATGTGGCCCATCATAACGGCGCGATCGCACAAGGGAAGAGGATACTGCACGAATGCGCCTTGCGCATGGCCGCAACACCGCTCTGACTGACGTCGCACATGGCCGGTTGGCGCGGAAAGGGGGCTGTGATGGCAAGGACAGGCATGTTCGGAGAGGTCTACGAGCTTCTCAACCCCGCCCTGCCGGCGGATCGGGCGCGTATCGCGCGGCCCCCGATCTGCTGGCCGAGGCGCTTGGGCTTGCCGCGCAACCGGCCGCGCCGCGCGTGCTGGACTTCGGATGCGGGGCCGGATCGGGCGTCGACACGATCCGGGCGCTGATTCCCGGATGCGGCCTATGACGGGGTCGATATCGACACAAGTCCGGAGGTCGATGCCCGCAAGCGGCGCGACGCGCGGTTTCACAGCTTTGATGGCGTTAACCTGCCATTTCCGGATGACGGGTTCGATATCGTGTATTCCCGCCAGGTGTTCGAACATGTCCGCCACCCCGACGCCGCGGTTGCGGATATCTTTTCGCGGTTCTGCGCCCGGGCGGGCTGTTTGCCGGATCGATGTCGAACCCTTGAACCCTATCATTCCTATTCGATCTTCAACTTACACCCCCCTATGGTGTTTACCGCTTGGCTGTCAGACAACGGGTTCCGGCTGATCCGGATGCGCCCCGGCCCGGAGGGGTTCGGGCCTGACGATCCGGCAGATCACCTTACGCCGGATTTGGCCGCGGCCCGGGCTGGTCTATTCCGATGGTTGCGGCGGCCGAGGCGCTGGGCCGGATCGATACGCGACAGGCCAATTTTCTGAAGCCTGCCGGTTCTCGGGGACATATCTGCTTTGGCGGCGGCTGAAACCCTGAAGCCCTTTGGCGGCTAGATCGGCGTCCTTTGCGGCCAGCCGCGTTGCCCGCTGTCGCCGGGTGTTGGGTTCGCCCACGGGTTCGATCAGCAGGCCAGGGTGAGGCCTCCGGTTTCGGGCCCCGCGGCCGGGTGAACGGCCCCTCGGGGCACGACGCATAACTCGCCGGGCCCCAGAGTCACGCTGTGGCCATCTTCTCCATCGATGGTCACTGTGCCGCTGAGAACGAGGAAAAAGTCGTCGGTGGTGTCGTGTTTGTGAAACGGAAACGCGCCCGCGACCTTCACGACCATGACATCATTGTCGTTGTAGCGTGCCACCACGCGCGGATCCCAATGGGTATCGATCCTGGCGAGCTTCGCGGCGAGGTTCACCTTGTCCACGGCGCCCTTTCCTGGTTGCTCGATGTCACATTAGCCGGGCAAGGTCGGCCCGCTCAACCCTGAAAACATGCAATCCGCGCCGGGCCGCAGCCCCTCGGCGCCGGGCGGCAGGGGTCGGCGTATAGTCAAAAGCCGCAATCCGGGCGCCGCCGTCGAAGGCGATGAAAGCTGGCTGGCGCGGGGCGGATCGCGATGCCCTCGGGGTCGCGGCCATAGCGGATCAGCGGCAGGGTGGCCAGCAGCCGCCCCTCGGCGTCGAATTCGAACAGGCTGTTCGAGCCTTCCCAATCGTCGACGATCAACAGATGCCGGTGCGCGGGTCGCGCGCGATCCCCTGTGGTTCGGTCAGCATCGGGTCGACATCGAGGCCCGACAGCCGGCGGATCGCCGTGCCATCGGGCCGCATCCAGGTGATCCGCTCGGGGTCATCCTCGACCGTGATCACAGTGCCGTCGTCAAGCACCACCAGCCCTTCGGTATCGGCCCAGCCGCCGGGGACCGAAAACCCCGGCGCGAGCTTCTCGCCATCCTTCGACAGGCGCTGGAAATTGCCATAGCCATCGGCGACCAGCAGATTGGCACCGTCGATCCCGACCGCCTTGATCCGCGCCAGATCGCTGGAAAACCGCCGCAATTCGTGCCCATCAAGGGTGATCAGGATCACCTCGGGCCCCTCATTGGCGATCCACACCCGCAGAAATCGGGGTCGTAAATCGAGGCTGGCGGGCCGGTTCAGTTCGTAGAAATCGAGAAGCTCCAGCTCCAGCGCGCCCGCGGGCGCGGCAAAGCAGGACAGAAGGCAAAGGCGCGGCGAAACATCCCGGCTCTCCGACTGGCTTGGGCGAAGGATGGCGCTAGGTCCGGGCCGGGTCAATGGAGGTCGGCATGCAAACGGCTTTGGTGATCGGTGCCTCGGGCGGGGATCGGGTCGGCGGTGGCGGGTGCGCTTGCGGCACGCGGCGTCGCCGTCACCGGTCTGTCGCGCGCCGCCGACGGCTCGACGTGACCGACGAGGCTTCGCTCGCGGCGCAGCTGGGCGCGCTCGACGGCCCGTTCGACCTGATCTTCGTGGCCACCGGCGCGCTGGAGATCGCCGGCTACCGGCCCGAAAAGACCCTGCGCCAGATCACCGCGCAGGGGCTGGCGGATCAGTTCGCGCTCACGCGATCGGACCGGCGCTGATCCTGCGGCACGCGCACGGCTTCTGCCGCGCGACCGCCGCGCAGTGTTTGCGGTGCTGTCGGCCCGGGTCGGGTCGATCGGCGACAACCGGACGGCGGCTGGTACGCCTATCGGGCGGCGAAGGCGGCGCTCAACCAGATCGTGCATACGGGTGCGATCGAACTGGCGCGCAACCATCGGCAGGCGGTCTGCGTCGCCTGCATCCGGGTACCGTGGCGACACGGTTCACCCGAGAAATATGCCGGCGGCATCCGACCGTCCCGCCCGAGCAGGCCGCCGCCAACCTCTTGTCGGTGATCGACGGGCTGGGGCCCGATCAGACCGGGCGCTTCTTCGACTGGGCCGGGAAGCCGTGCCGTGGTGAAACCGCAGCTGATCCTGATTCTCGGCGATCAGCTGACGCCGGGGCTGTCGGCGCTGGCCGCCGGTGATCCCGCGCGCGACGTGGTGGTGATGGCCGAGGTTGCGGCGAGGCCAGCTATGTCCCGCATCACCCGAAGAAGATCGCCTTTCTGTTTTGCTGCCATGCGAAATTTGCGGCGGAGCTGCGCGAAGCGGGGTGGCGCGTGGCCTATTCGCGGCTCGATGGTCCGGACAATGCCGGGTCGATCCCTGGGGAATTGCTGCGCCGCGCCGGCGAGCATGGGGCAGCGGGAGGTGATCGCCACCCAGCCGGGCGAGCACCGGCTTCATGCGGTTACTCGAAGATCTGCCGCTCAAGACATTGATCCTGAACGACGACCGCTTTCTGTGCAGCCCGGGTGCCTTTGCCGCCTGGGCCAAGGGTCGCAAGGAATTGCGGATGGAGTGGTTCTATCGCGCGATGCGGCGCCAGACCGGCCTGCTGATGGAAGATGGCAAGCCCGAAGGCGGCAAGTGGAACTATGACGCGGAGAACCGCAAACCCGCCAGCGCCAATCTGCTGCGCGCCGGGCCGTTGCGGTTTGACCCCGATGCCGTGACGCAAGAGGTGCTGGACCTGGTGGCCGACCGTTTCGCCGATCGCTTCGGCCGGCTTGAGCCGTTCTGGTTCGCCCACCGACCGGGCTGGGGCCGAAGCCGCGCGCGATCATTTCTGGCCATGGCCTGCCCGGCTTTGGCGACACCCAGGACGCGATGCTGACTGGCGACCGGTTTCTGAACCACGCCGTCCTGTCGATGTATCTCAATGCCGGGCTTCTGGACCCGCTCGACCTGTGCCGCCGGGCCGAAGCCGAATACCGCGCCGGCCGCGCACCGCTGAACGCGGTCGAGGGCTTCATCCGCCAGATCATCGGCTGGCGCGAATACATCCGCGGGATCTACTTCCTCCAAGGCCCCGGCTACACCGCATCGAACGCCCTTGGCGCCGACCGGCCCCTGCCGGCCTTCTACTGGGGCGCGCCGACCGACATGGCCTGCATCGCCGCCGTCGTCGAACAGACCCGGGACGAGGCCTATGCCCATCACATCCAGCGCCTGATGGTGACCGGCAATTTCGCGCTCCTGGCCGGGCTTGACCCGGCGGCGGTGCATGAATGGTATCTTTCCGTCTATGCGGATGCCTATGAATGGGTCGAGGCGCCGAACACCCTCGGTATGGCGCTATATGCCGATGGGGGGCGTGGTGGCCTCGAAACCCTACGCGGCGTCGGGGGCGTATATCGACCGGATGTCGGATTACTGCCGCGGCTGCGCCTATGACGTGAAGGCGAAAACCGGCGACAGGCCTGTCCGTTCAACCTGCTCTACTGGGATTTCCTGCTCCGCCACCGGCAGCGGTTCCAGTCCAACCGCGGATGGCGGTGATCTATCGCAACTGGGACCGGATGGCAGAGGACCGCAGGCGCGCGACGCTCGACGGGGCGGCGGCCTTTCTGTCCCGGCTGGACGGCGCACGCCCCCAGAAGTGACGGCGCCAATACCGGCCGCCCGGCGGGGCATCGCCCGCCAGGCCGTTGGCGGGCATCCTGCCTTCATAACGGCCAGAAGACCAGGATCGCGGGCACCGACACCGCCACGATCAGCAACTCCAGCGGCAGCCCCATCCGCCAGTAATCGCCGAACCGATAGCCGCCCGGGCCCAGCACCAGCGTGTTGTTCTTGTGCCCGATCGGGTCAGGAACGCCGCCGATGCCGCCACCGCGACCGCCATCAGGAACGGGTCGGGCGAGGCGTCCAGCGTCTCGGCCATGGCGATCGCCACCGGGGCGGCGACGATCGCGGTCGCGGTGTTGTTCAGCACATCCGACAACGTCATCGTCACCGCCATCAGCAGGACCAGCACCGCCCAGGCCGGCCAGCCCTGCGCCAGTCCGCTCAGCGCCCCGGCAATCAGCGCGGTCCCCCCGCGGCATCGAGCGCCGCGCGAGCGGAATCATCGAGCCGAGCAGAACCACCACCGGCCATTCGATATGATCGTAGACTCACGCAGCGGCAGGATGCCCGACAGCACATAGGTCACAACGACAAGGCCCAGCGCCACCGGCAGCGCCACCGCGCCCAGGCTGGCCGCCGCGACCGCGGCCGCAAACAGCCCGATGGCGGCCCAGGTCTTGCCATCGGCGGTGACGGAGACGCCCGGCCGGTCGAGCGGCAGC
>JAEPEX010000069.1_pt1 | contig 21426 bp, 23 predicted proteins | sample 9130951 | NCBI WGS metagenome assembly JAEPEX01 (sample SAMN17228542, study PRJNA684324) | microbial mat metagenome | biome: saline marsh[ENVO:00000054]; feature: microbial feature [ENVO:01000007], biofilm[ENVO:00002034], sulphate-reducing...; material: estuarine water [ENVO:01000301]|estuarine... | reverse complement strand
CACCGGTGCAAAAACCCCAATAACGCGTGGCGCGCACTGGCCGTGGTCATGCCGTGAAGATCCAGACGCGCCTCGACCTCGACCTGACCGCGGCGGACCTTCTTTTCCGGCGTTCGGTCCACAGGGGTGCGCCTTGCGGGGCGCTGCGCCATTTCCCGCATCAGATCGCGCTGCAAAGCGCCTGATTTCAACGGTTCGACCTGCGGGATGGGCGGAGCGCTGGGCTTGGGCGGCTCGACATCCTCGCGCTCCAGCCGTTTCAGACGCTCTGCATCCAGCGGTTTGACCCCGCGCGCAAACCGGGTCCAGAGCTCACGCTCTTCAGGCTTGAGCCCGCGTGGAGTGCGCCGCTTCGCCATCAGCGCAGCTGTCGCGCCGCCAGCTCATTCGGCAGAAGCAGCGTCCAGCGCGCATTCGGATCGTTCTGCCGCCCGGCGCGCTCGCCCGCTTCATAGCCCCAGCCAAAAAACAGATCGCCCCGAACCGGACCGAGTATGGCGCCGCCAGCGTCCTGGGTGATCACCAGCCCGCTCCAGTTCGGCGCGCCATGAAGTCGCGCATTCACCACCACGGGCACGCCCCAGGCGTGGTGCGCCGCATCCACCGCAATCGACGCCATCGGCGTCAGAGGCGCGCCTTGCGCGCCGATCGGACCTTCGGTGTGATCATCAAGGCTATCGAGGGTGAAAAAGACATAGCGCGGATTTTCATCAAACAACGGACGCCAGGATTGCGGCCCGCGCAGGCGCAGCCAGTCCTCGATATCCTGTTTGGAGGCGTTGTGTTCAGACAGTTCGCCGCGATCGATCAGGATACGCCCGATCGACACATAGGGTCGGCCATTATGCGCCGCGAAACGCACCCGCGCTTCAGAACCGTCCGGATAATGCAGCCGTCCCGAGCCCTGAATTTGCAGGAAGAAGACATCAATCGGACGGCCCCAGGCCAGTGGCACGCCGAGGTTTTGCGCTTCGATCTCGGCGCGTGACTGATACGGCACGAACTCGCGATCGGCGGCCCGGCCGACGACGCGGCGGCCTTCGAGCCCGGCGATGAACTGGCCCAGATCCCCGGTCAGGAGATCACTTGGCAATCCCCGGATCGCCATCGAAAACTCCGGCGTCGGCGAGGCGCTGACCTCGACCACAGGTTCGTAATACCCGGTCAGCCGTCCTGCGCCATCCAGCTCGACCGGCGTGAAGCTGCGTTCAAAGAAGGCGCGCGCGCTGGCTGCATCGGGCTGCAGGGGCGCGATCATCGCCGCCTGCAAGCAAACCGAACGCCAATCGCCTGCAGAGCCGGCATAGCTGACGCGCGGATTCATCGGATCGCGGTCTGGTCGATCTTCAATACGCTCGCATGACCGCACAAAAGCAGAGAGCGCCGCTTGCGCATCCACGCTGCGCCAACCCTCAACCGAAGAGAAAGGCACCGGATGAAGCGTCACTGAACTCACCGCCGGGCGCGGCGGAAAACCGCCGGGGCGGTCCGTCTGGCCAGGTTGAGCGGGTGAGGGCGCGCCCGGTCCGCTGGAACACGCAGCCACGACTAACAGGGCCAGAAGCCCGGCCAGCTTAAGCGGGCTTGACCCCGGACAGGCGCCAGTTGGGGTTGTCGTTGGTGACGTCACGCTCAAAGCTCCAGATCTCATCGACCGTTTTCAGAGTGGTGAGGTCTCCCTCCACCACATCTCCTTGAGCATTGCGGGTTTCACTGGCGAGCTCGGCGGAGAAGGCGATCTTCACCTTGGCCCGATTATCGTTAAGAGAGGCTTCAGAAATCTCGGCGGACTTGATCCGGTCGATCTCTGTGATCATCGTCAGGTTCTGGTCTTCACGCGCCGAGATCGCCTGATCATAGGCTTTCATCACCCGGTCTGACAAAAGCGGCTGAAGCGCTTCGCGGTCGCCTTTGGCGTAAGCCGAAACAATCATTTCATAGGCCGCTTTGGCCCCTTTGGTGAATTCCTTGGGGTCAAAGCTGGGATCATGCCGGGCGATCTGGGTCAGACCCTCGCCCGCCGGACCGGAAAAACTCGCAGCGAAGGGCGTATCTTCTTGAGGCGGGCGCATGGAGGGCGGAGACGGCATGGCGCCGGCGGCTTCAGCCCGCTCACGCTGTTCGCGTTCCACATCCTCCGCCGTTCGTCCCGACGGCTTGCCCAGCACCATATACAGGCGCACGCCCAGGAACACGGCCAGGCCAGCGAAAAACAGGATTTGAAGAATGTCCATAAGGGGCGCTCGCGCAGGTTTGAGTGCGTTGGCCTTCAGATATAGGGGCTATGACCGCCCGCGTCACGCGGGGGGTTGAGCTTGCCGCACACGCGTGCGCATGCTACGCGCCCCGCTTCACCCTTAGTCTGTTACGGGATGGCGCAGCCTGCGCGGTCCCGATCAAAACCTGAGTAAACTCATCATGACCGACGCGCCCGCCACGCCGCAAGGCGGCGAACAGCCGATGCCTCCCGCCATCCGTGTGGCGGGACAGTATGTCAAAGACCTGTCGTTTGAAAATCCTGGCGCGCCAGACAGCCTGCGCGGCGCCGGACAGCCCAATATCGATCTGAGCGTGGACGTTCAGGCCCGCGATATGGGCGGCGACATGTTCGAGGTCGAGCTGATCATCGGCGCCCGCGCCCAACGCGACTCCAACCCGGTCTTCATCGTCGAGCTGACTTATGCCGGCCTGTTCCAGATCCAGAACGTGGATGCGCAAGCGCGCGAAGCCTTCTTGCTGATCGAATGCCCGCGCCTGATCTTCCCGTTTGCACGCCGCGTCCTGTCTGACGCCACCCGCGATGGCGGCTTCCCGCCGCTGATGCTGGAGCCGGTCGACTTCGCCGCGCTCTACCGCCAGCAAATGGCTCAGCGCGCCCAGGCCCAGCAAGGCGCACCGGCGACCCCGCCGGCTGACGCCTAAGACCAAGCCTTACTCTGCCGAGGCGTCAGCCTTGAGCAGACCCAGAGACTGCCAGAGCGGGTCGTCCATCTCCGAGATAAACTCGGCGTGGGCGGCCCGTTCTTGTTCAGAGACCAGGGATTTGAGCGATTTCGGACGCGGCGTGCGAACCGGATAGACCACTTTGCCGTCGCCGCCGTCAGACCCTGAAAAGCTCAAGCTTTGCTCACGTCCGCCATTGAGCTCGAGATACACTTCCGCCAGCAAGTAGGAGTCGATCAGCGCCCCGTGCTTGGTGCGGCTGTCGAGCGAGACGTCAAAGCGTTTGCACAAGGCGTCGAGACTTGCCGGTGAGCCGGGATACTTCGCCCGCGCCATGGCGGCGGTGTCGATAAAGCGTGACTTGGGGATGATCGGCCGGGCGCAACGCTCCAGCTCCATATTGATGAAGCCCATGTCGAACATGGCGTTATGTGCGACCAGCGTTGAGTCCTCGATAAACTCCAGGAACTGATCGACGATCTGGATGAAGACGGGCTCGTCTTTGAGCATTTCGCGGGTATGACCCGTCACGGCGGTCACCTCGGCGGGGATGTCGCGCTCGGGATTGATCAGGATGCGCAAGTCCTTGCCGGTCGGGATGAGGTCAATCACCTCCACGCAGCCCAGTTCGGTGATGCGATCGCCGCCTCTGGGGTCCAGACCTGTCGTTTCGGTGTCGAAAATGATCTCGCGCTTGCTCATGACGCGTCCCCATCCGTTTTGAGCTGATCCAGCAGCGCGCGCACCTGGTCGCGCGCAAACTCAACGCCCTGGCTGGTGTCGATCACATGATCAGCCCGGGACCGTTTTTCCGCATCCGGCGTCTGCCGCGCCAGAATGGCTTCAAACTTGTCCACGCTCATGCCCTCACGCGCCAGAACCCGCTCACGTTGAACCGCTTCGGGCGCCGAAACCACCACCACATGATGAACCTGATCATGCTGCCCGGTTTCAAACAGTAACGGCACATCGAGCACCACGATTTCAGCGCCAGACTGTTCCGCCTCATGGAAAAACCGGCGGCGCGCGACCCCTACGAGGGGATGGACGATCGCGTTCAGCGTTTCAAATTTCGCCGGATCCGCCTGCAATACGGCGCTCAGCCTGGCGCGATCCACCCCGGCGCTGTCCGACGTGCAGCCTGGAAACGCGTGCTCGATCAAGGGGACCGCCTCGCCGCCTGGGAGATACATCTGCGCCACCGCCGCGTCCGCATCAAACACCGGCACGCCTTCTTCGGCGAACAGGGTGGCGGTGGTGGATTTTCCCATGCCGATGGATCCGGTGAGGCCCAGAACGATCATGCCCGTTGCTCCAACGCCGCCAGCAAAGCCCCGCGCACCTCGTCATGTGCAGGAGCCGGAGCGCCGAAAAACGCTTCAAACGCCGGGCGCGCCTGTCCCACCAGCATGATGAGGCCATCAGCGGTACGCCGGCCCAGCTGCTCGGCCTGCGCCAGAAGCTCTGTCTTCAACGGCGCATAGACCATGTCAAAAACCAGCGCGTCGCTCGCTGTCGCTGACAGATCAACCGTCAGGGGCGGCTGGCCGGTCATGCCCAGGGACGTGGCGTTGATGACAAGGCTTGCGCCCTCAAACGCCGCGGCATCATCCAGCGCATAGATCTCCGCCATCAGACCAAAATCCTGCGCCAAAGCCTTCGCACGATCCGCCGTACGATTGAGAATACGGATTTCACGGTCCTGGGATTTGAGATGATACAGCGCAGCGCGAGCCGCGCCGCCGGAGCCAATCAGAACAGCAGGCCCTGAACCTGAATCTGATTCAAGGGCGCGGGCGATCCCCACATGATCGGTATTGTCCGCTTCAATGCGGCCCTGACGCCAGACCAGCACATTCGCTGCTCCTATGGCGCTCGCCGCATCACTGGCGGTATCAGCGGCCTGCAAGGCCGCCTCTTTGTGCGGGACGGTGACATTGACGCCCACCAGACCCGCATGAAACCGCGCGCGGACCGCTTCAGCGAACGCATCCGGCTCACATTCAATGATGACGTAATCGCCGGGCTGGCCTGTTTCATCGAGCCAGGTCTTCATGATCAACGGAGACAGCGAATGCTTCGCCGGCCATCCCACCACGGCTGCTTTGGGCCAGTCACTCACCATGTCAGCGCGCCGCAACGCCTTCACGGCGCAACGCGTCCAGAACCGGGAGGAGCGACAAGCCCAGAATGGCGAAATAGTCGCCTTCAGTGCGCTCAAACAATTGCGCGCCCAGCCCTTCATAGGCGTAGCACCCCACGCCCTTGGTCAGAATCTCCCCAGCGTTCTCAAGGTAGTATGCCAGGAACTCATCGGAAAAATCGCGCATCACCAGGGTTGATCGAGCCTGATGTCGCCAGACGATCTCACCATCTCGCGCCAGGGCGATTCCGCCCTGAAGATAATGTGCGCCGCCGCGCAGCTGACGCAGCCTCGCTTCAGCCTCTTCAACCGAACGCGCCTTGTCATAGGCGACGCCGTCAAACTCCAGCACCTGATCAGAGCCCAGCACCAACGCGCCCGGCCGTCGTCTGGAGACTTCCAACGCCTTGAGCTCAGCGAGTTTTAACGCCAGCGCCGCCGGGTCGCCTTCAAAACTGTCTTTGACCGCGCCCTCATCAATATCAGCGGGATCAATCTCGAAGTTGAGCTGGGCGTTTTCCAGAATGGCGCGGCGTGACGCCGACCCTGATGCGAGAATGAAGCTCATGTAAGCGCCTCAGAATTTGGATTTATGATCATTGAGAAGGTTGAGAACCTTCGCCGCGGTCTCTTCAATCGAGCGACGGGTGACGTCAATCGACGGCCAGTTATAGCGTGCAAACAGACGCTTGGCGTGAATGACCTCTTCTTTCACCGTCTCCTCGTCCACATAATCGGTGGAGCGGTCTTCTTTCAGGTTCAACAGCCGGTTGCGGCGAATCTGAATAATGCGCTCGGGCGAGGCGGTGAGCCCGACTATCAGCGGCTTTTTCAAGCGATACAGGATTTCAGGCAAAGGCGCGCCCGGCACCAGAGGAATATTGGCGGTGCGCACGCCGCGATGACCCAGATAGATGCTGGTCGGGGTTTTCGAGGTGCGCGACACGCCTAGCAAGATCACATCGGCGCTGGCGAGATCATCCCCCTGACCATCATCATGAGCCATGGAATAGTTCATCGCCTCTATCCGGCGATAATAGTCGGCGTCCAGCACGCGTTGCGCGCCCGCCTTGCCCTGAACCGGCGCACCCAGATAGCTCGACATGGTGGCCTGAATGGGATCAAGAACCGCCAGCGCAGGCATGCCCATGGACGCGCAGGCGTCTTCCAGATCCCGGCGCAGATCCGCGTTCACCAGCGTGAACATGACGATGCCGGGAAACGCCTGAATATGCTCGAGCGCCCGCTCGAGTTGGCGCGGAGAACGCACCAGGGCAAACAAATGCTCGATGGGCCTCACATTCTGGAACTGCGCCACCGAAGCGCGCATCACCTCCATCAGGGTTTCCCCTGTGGAATCGGAAATCATATGGACGTGGAAATAGATTCCGATATCGCCGGATCGGGGCATGCGCGGCTCCTCAGCAGACCTCATCCCCCATCGGTAGCTTGTTGCGCGCAAGCTGTGAATAACCCTGTCTGCTTGTCCACGGCATGAAAGTAAATGGGGACAAGACCGAGCGAGGATCTCGTCGGCGCCCATTTGGCGCCCACTCATTCACACATCGACATAAACAGATCGAAACTTGCCTGTGGTCTGTCGATAATTACCTGAGTCCGGGACCCGGTTTTTTCCCCTCCGCCACCACACACTCGCATAGGTCAATGTTAACGAAGGTAAAAAATGAGTTAACGTCTCATTTTGATACAAAAGTCAGACCGTGGATGACCCATGCTCACACCCTGTGGAAAGCTGGCGCCAGCGTTGAAGCGTCGCACTTATCCACGTTATGGGCGCCCCTACTATCACCCCCTCTTTTGATTCAAATTAAAAGAAAGGTATGACCGGGTCTGACCTGACCGGGGATAACCTTCAAACCCCGGCGCTGAAGAGAGCTATCAATGACTGACAAGAACCAGCCCTTCCTGCGCGCCCTGGCCGGCGAAACCGTCTCTCCCCCGCCAATCTGGCTGATGCGTCAGGCGGGACGGTATCTGCCTGAATATCGTGAAGTTCGGGCCGGACAGCCTGATTTCATCAATTTCTGCCTGAACCCTGACGCCGCCGCTGAAGTCACCTTGCAGCCCATTCGCCGTTACGGCTTTGATGCGTCAATCGTCTTCGCCGATATTCTGCTGATCCCTTACGGACTGGGCCAAAAAGTCTGGTTTGAAAAAGGCGAAGGGCCGAAACTGGAGCCGCTGGCGCTTGAAGATATCGGTTCGCTGTCTGTCGAAAGAGCGACAGAGGTTCTTAAGCCCGTCAGCGAGACCATCCGCAAAGTCCGCGCCGGTCTGCCTGACACCTGCTCCCTGATCGGCTTCGCCGGATCGCCCTGGACGGTGGCCACCTATATGATCGAGGGTGGCGGCTCAAAGGACCGGTTCAAGGCCCGAACGCTCGCCTGGAGCCAGGCCGCCGAGTTTGACGCTTTGATGGACCTGCTGGCCGAAGCGAGCGCGCAGTACCTCAAGGCGCAGGCTGATGCAGGCGCAAATGCGCTCAAGCTCTTTGATTCCTGGGCTGAGGGCTTGCCTGATCCCCTGTTTGATCGGGTGATCATCAGGCCGACCAAGCTGATCATTGATCGTTTGCGTGAAATGGGTGTGGACCTGCCGGTGATCGGTTTTCCGCGTGGAGCGGGTCCGCAAGCGATTCGCTATGCGCGTGAAACCGGGGTGCAATGCCTGGCCCTTGATCATGGCGTGGATACGGGCTGGGCGCGGGACGCCTTCCCGAAGGACCTTGTCTTGCAAGGCCAGCTGGACCCGGCGGTGCTGCGCGCAGGCGGCGCCATGCTGGATTCAGAGATTGATCGTCTCCTTTCCGCATGGTCGGGTCGGCCCTATGTGTTCAATCTCGGACACGGCATTCATCTCGACACGCCGCCTGAAAACGTCACCCGACTGATTGAGCGGGTGCGGAGTTTCAAGGCCTAAGTCATTTTGGCGGCGTTGATTTCAGACAGGAGTAAGGTCATGGCGCGGCGTATTGCAGTGGTGCTGTTCAATCTGGGCGGCCCGGACAAACCCGAGAATGTGCGGCCGTTCCTGCGCAATCTGTTCCGGGATCCCGCGATCATCGGCGCGCCTGGCCTGATCCGAGAAGCCTTGGCCTGGTTCATCTCCACCACGCGGACCAAGGAAGCGACTGAAAACTACGCCAAGATGGGCGGCGGATCGCCCATCGTGCCTGAAAGCCAGAAACAGGCGACCGCCCTGACCGCCGCTCTGCAAGAGCAACTCAATGAAGACGATGAGGTGCGCTGTTTCCTCTCCATGCGCTATTGGCATCCCTTTGTTGCGGAATCGGTTGAGGCGGTGAAAGCCTATGATCCTGATGAGATTGTGCTTCTGCCGCTCTATCCGCAGTTTTCCACGACCACGACCGGCTCATCTCTGAAAGCCTGGAAGGATGCGGGCGGACCTGAAGCGCGGGCGATCTGTTGTTATCCCGAAGAGGCTGATTTCATCACCGCTCACGCCAGGCTGATCGAACAGGCCTGGAACAAAGCCGGTAAGCCAGACAATACGCGGGTGCTGTATTCGGCGCATGGTCTGCCGGAGACCATCATCAAGAAGGGCGACAGCTATCAATGGCAGGTCGAGCAGACCGTGGCCCAGGTGAATGCGCGCCTGCCTGAACACCTGCAAAACCACGAGATCTGTTTTCAGTCCCGCGTCGGTCCGCTCAAATGGATCGGACCGTCCACCGAAGAAGCCATCGAACGCGCCTGTCAGGATGAAAAGCACATTCTTCTGACCCCGATCGCTTTTGTGTCCGAGCACATCGAGACGCTGGTGGAACTTGATGAGGAATACGCCGAGCTTGCCGAAGAGCATGGCGCACGCGGCTATGACCGGGTGCCGGCGCTGGGCGATCAGCCTGATTTCATTGCAGCGCTCGCCAAGATCACGCTAGAAGCACTTGAAGGCGGCAACGGCCTCAAGCCGCCTCAGGGAAAACCGATCTGTCCGGGCAAGTTCGGACGCTGCCCGTGTCTTGAAGCGGGTCTGAAACAGGGTGCTGCGGCGTAATGGATTTCATTCTTCCAGGCTCCACCGGCTATCTGGTGATCAAGGCGCTGCATATCATCGCGGTGATCTTCTGGATGGCGGGCATGCTCTATCTGCCGCGTCTGTTCGTTTATCATCATCAGGCCCAGACGGCGGGGGAGCTGGAAGGGGCGTTGCTGATCCAGGAACGCAATCTTCTCAAGATCATCCTCAATCCGGCCCTTATTGCGGTCTGGGTTCTGGCGATTGTGATGATCGCCGCAAATCCGGGTTTGTTCAGCCAGGGTTGGTTTCATTTCAAACTGTTGCTGGTGCTGTTGATGTCCGGCATTCACGGATTTTATGCGGCGAGCGCGAAGAAATTCGCCAAGGGCGAACGACCTCGCTCTGAAAAGTTCTGGCGGATCATGAATGAAGGCCCGGCGATCCTCGTGATCATCATTGTGCTGCTGGCTGTCGTGAAGCCTTTCTGAGCCTGAAAAATCATTGACGCAGACCCGGGTTCGTGGCAGGGAAAGGTGACTCCTTTACAGGATCCCTCCTTTTGGCTTCGGGCCGCGCCAGCTTTCATGTCTGGACAGCGCCTGAGCCGACTACCCATTTCCATAGTCGATCTGCGCCGAGACCGGCGCTGTTCGTCGTCTGGTGTTTCGCAAGACCCTTGCAGTGTCCGGTCTTGTGAGCCGAGCTGTCTGAGAAACCCATGACCGATACGCCTGAAACCGAGCCGCAGGACGGCAGCGACGCCGTGTCCCATTCGACCCGCCGCATGTCGCTTCAGGAATTGAAGGAAAAGTCGCCCGCCGAACTGGTGGAGCTGGCTGAAAGCCTTGATATCGAAAACGCCTCCGCCCTGCGCAAGCAAGGCATGATGTTCGCCATTCTCAAGGCGCTTGCTGATGAAGGCGCAGAGATTTCAGGCGGCGGAACGCTGGAAGTGCTGCAAGACGGGTTCGGTTTCCTGCGCGCACCGGAATCCAACTATCTGCCAGGCCCTGACGATATTTATGTCTCTCCCAGCCAGATCCGCCGCTTTGGTCTGCGCACTGGCGATACGGTGGAAGGCGAGATCCGCGCGCCGCGTGATAATGAGCGGTATTTCGCCTTGCTGAAGGTCTCCTCGATCAATTTCGAAGAGCCCGAGAAATCCCGTCACAAGGTTCACTTTGACAACCTGACCCCGCTCTATCCCGACGAGCGGTTCAACATGGAAATCCAGGACCCGACCAAGAAAGACCGGTCGGGCCGGGTGATCGACATCGTCTCTCCGCTGGGCAAGGGCCAGCGCGCCCTGATCGTGGCGCCGCCGCGGACCGGTAAGACGATGCTGATGCAGAACGTCGCTCACGCCATCGAGACCAATCATCCCGAGTGCTATCTGATGGTGCTGCTCATCGACGAGCGCCCTGAAGAAGTGACGGACATGCAGCGCACCGTGAAAGGCGAGGTCGTGGCCTCCACCTTTGACGAGCCGGCGACGCGTCACGTCCAGGTGGCCGAGATGGTGATCGAGAAGGCCAAGCGCCTCGTCGAGCACAAGCGTGACGTGGTCATCCTGCTTGATTCCATCACGCGCCTGGGCCGCGCCTACAACACCGTGGTGCCGAGCTCTGGCAAGGTGCTGACGGGCGGCGTGGACGCCAACGCCCTGCAACGTCCCAAGCGTTTCTTCGGCGCGGCGCGGAACATTGAGGAAGGCGGTAGCCTGACCATCATCTCAACCGCGCTGATCGACACCGGCTCGCGCATGGACGAGGTGATCTTTGAAGAGTTCAAAGGCACCGGCAACTCCGAGATCATCCTGGACCGGAAAGTCGCCGACAAGCGCGTCTTCCCGGCCATCGACATTCTCAAATCCGGCACCCGGAAAGAAGAACTGCTGGTGCCCAAGCAGGATCTGCAGAAAACCTATGTGCTGCGCCGGATCCTCAATCCGATGGGCACGCAGGACGCGATCGAGTTCCTGCTCTCCAAGCTCAAGGAAACCAAGAGCAACGAAGAGTTCTATGACTCCATGAACACCTGATAGTTCAAGGTGTTGTGTGTTCCAGCGGCCGCCCTTCAGGGCGGCCGTTTGCGTTTGGGGCTAGCGTTTGGATGATGGGATATGGATAATGCTTAAAAGCTAAAGTATCGGGGAGAAAACCCATGTCTGATCCGAATATCACCCTTTATCACGCGCCCATGTCCCGCTCCGTCCGCGTCCGCTGGTGTCTTGAGGAAATGGGCTTGCCGCATACGCTGGTCAATCTTGGTCCCATCACCGCAAACGAGCGCGGAAATATGGGCGGAGCAGACTTCAAGGCGATCAATCCCATGCAGAAAATTCCTGCAATGACGGACGGTGATCGTGTGATGCTGGAATCGGTCGCCATGGTGGAATATCTCGTCACCAAATACGGGCCCACCGAGCTCGCTGTGACGCCGGACGAGCCTGACTATGACCGTTATCTGGAATGGATGCATTTCAGCGAGGGCACCATGTCCATGGCGGTCAATCTCACCTTGGCGCATACGACGCTGTTGCCTGAGGAACAGCGTAATCCAGGACTCGCCAAGTGGGCGCGCATGGAACTCGACAAGCAGTTCAAGCTGATTGCTGAGCGCGGTCTGGGTGATGGTCGAGAGTATCTGGCGGCCAATCGGTTTACGGCCGCCGACATCGCCTTGGGCTATCTGTTTTATCTTCTGAAGATCGTGAAACAGTTTGATGGCGCGCCTGAAGCGGTGAACGCGTATTTTGATCGCTTGCGGACCCGTCCAGCCTGGCAGCGCGCCAGCGCGGATTGACCATGAAAAAGCCGGCGAGATCTCTCGCCGGCTTTTCTCTTGTCCAACAGGCTTGAGCCTAGCCCTGAGCCGCAGGACACGCCTCAAGCAGAGCCCGTGACGCCTCATAGGAGTCAAGCGCTGCCGCGGCGGCCGGAACATCATCCACCGAAATCACTTCCGCGCCGTTCTGGCTGAGCAGCTGATAGTCCACCGTGCCGTTCCGTTCACCGCCGAAATCGCCAAAACTGGTTTCGAGGCCGAGATTGGCGAGGACGGCGTCCCAGTCAGGGTTTCCGGTTCCAACGCCCAACCAGATCGTGGTCAGGCTGAAATCCACGCCGCCCTGGCTCAGACGTTCAAGGTCTGCGGCATCACGGGCGCCCACAGACAGGGTGACATCAGGCTGAAGAGCGGAGAGGGTGATCGCATCCTCGATCGAATAGGTGATGACGATAGAGCGATCAACGGCGTTCGCCGCGACCAGAGTTTCGCTGATCTCTTCAAAACTGGTGTCCTTGAGGTCGACCTGGGCGAAGCCGCGACCGTCCAGAAAACTCAGTGCATCGGCGAAAGTGGGCACGCCTTCATCCAGCACCTGACCGTCCACATCGACGAGCTGCAGCTCTGAAATCTCGGCATAGGTCATTTCGTTGACGACGCCGGTTCCGTTGGTGGTGCGGTCCACCGTGTCGTCATGCATCAGGATCAATACGCCGTCCGCAGTTTTGGCCACGTCCATTTCCATGAACAGAGCGCCGTCATCAAGCGAGGCCTGCATGGCGCCGATGGAGTTTTCTGCGGCGCCCGGACGATCGCCCGTGCGGTGCGCCTGGAGCAAGGTGACGCCTTGCTCGCGCGCGCAGTCGAGATAGGCGGGCAAGTCGACGCCGGTCAGCCACAGATCCGCTGCGGCGGTTTCGGCATGCGCCGCGTTGAGCTCGGACGGCGTCGCTGCTTCGGCGGCTTGCTCGGGCGCCGGCGCTTGTGCGGAACAGGCGGCGAGGGCGAACAGGCTGACGCCTAGGAGAAAGCGCATGGAGGTAATCCTATTTCAGGTTATCATTCAAGAAGTTGATTGTTCTTGCATTGGCAAGATTCGCATCTTCGGCGTGATAATGAGAGCCGCCGGGTCGGGCGAAGGCGTGATCACGCTCTGCATAATGATGAATCGTGACAAGTTCGTGGTCTGACAGCGCGTCCATGATCTGGGTCTGCGCTTCGGGCGGCACGAACTCGTCCTGACCCGCGATGTGCAGCATGAGCGGATGAGAGATCGAGGACGCCTCTGAGAGCAGGTTCTGGATGTTGACCCCGTAATATCCCACGCACGCATCCGCATCTGTGCGGCAGGCGGTCAGATAGGCCAGCTGGCCGCCCAGGCAGTACCCGACCGCGCCGACCTTGGGCGCGCCGTTCTGTCTCAGCTGGGCGATGGTGGCGGCGACATCGCGGATCCCCGCATCCACATCGAATTTGCCGAAGAGATCAAACGCCTGCTTCCACTCGTCCTCGGTTTTGTCCGTAATCTGAATACCAGGCTCTATCCGCCAGAACAGGTCGGGGCAGATCGCCGTGAAGCCTTGAGCGGCGTAATCGTCGCACAGCTCGCGCATGACGGCGTTCACGCCGAAGATTTCCTGCAAAACGATCAGGGCGGGACCTTCGCCGGTCTGATAGGCGGAAAAGTCGCCGTCGGGGCCATGAATGGTGATGTTTGATCCTGCCATGAGACGAGTCTCCTTGCATGTTGAGCGGGTGCGGCAGCCTGGCTTTGTCATGTGCTGCATGGAGGCGTACAGTGAGACGATGAATTCTTCGCCCGCTGCGCGGCGAGACTGAGGCGAGGCCCCCATGAAGGTCAACATCAATATCGAATGCACTCCGGAAGAGGCGCGGACCTTTATGGGCCTGCCTGATGTCACGGGGCTCAATGCTCAGCTTGTCGAAGAGATGAGCAAGCGCATGTCCACCAATATGGACGCCATGGAGCCTGACGCCCTGATGCGCTCCTGGATGACCATGGGAGGCGAGTGGCAAAAACAGATGATGGGTCTGATGGGCCAGGCCGCCTCTGGCCGGAGCTCCGGATCTGACAAGAGCTGACCGCCTTCATGATTGAGACGATTTTTGCACTGGCGAGCGCGCCGGGTCGCGCGGGCGTGGCGGTGATCCGTGTGAGCGGGCCCCGGACAGGAGATGTGCTGGACGCTGTCGCGGGCTTGCCGCGACCCAAGCTGCGTCTGGCCGTCTTGCGGGCGTTCCGATCCGATAGCGGCGCGGTCATCGACCAGGGTTTGGCGCTTTGGTTTGAAGGCCCGGCCAGCTTCACCGGTGAAGATTGCGCCGAGTTTCATGTCCATGGCGGGTCAGCGGTCATTGAAGCGCTGGCGGATCGACTGATGGCCTTGGGCGCACGACCCGCTGAAGCCGGAGAATTTACGCGCCGCGCCTTCCAGAACGGCAAGATGGATCTAACCGAGGCAGAAGGCCTTGCTGACCTGATTGACGCAGAAACCGAAGGTCAGCGAGAGCAGGCTTTATCCCAGATGACCGGCTCGTTGCGCAGCCTGTACGAAGACTGGCGCGAACAATTGATCTCGGTCCTCGCCGCCATCGAGGGGGAGGTGGATTTCCCGGACGAAGAGGATGTGCCGGACACCTTGTCAGATACGGCGGGTCCTCCGCTTGAGGCGCTCAGCCAGGCTTTGACCCGGCATCTTGATGATGGGCGGCGGGGAGAGCGTGTGCGTGAAGGGTTTTCCATCGCGCTGATCGGCGAACCGAATGCGGGCAAGTCCACCTTGCTGAACGCTCTTGCGCGCCGTGACGCGGCCATCGTCACCGATATTCCAGGGACTACGCGCGATGTCGTTGAAGTGCGTTTGGTTCTGGGCGGCTTTCCGGTGATCATCGCAGATACGGCGGGTTTGAGAGACGCGGCCGATCAGGTGGAGGCGGAGGGCGTCAGGCGTGCGCTCGAACGGGCGGAACGTGCGGATCTGCGGCTCGGCGTCGTCGATGTTTCACGTGAAACACGTCCCGACAAGTTGCTGGGAACGCTGCGTACGAATGATGCCCTGATCCTGAACAAGATGGATCAGGGGCAGGCGCTTCATCTATCAGATGAGCTGGGTATGACCCGGTTCAAGTTGTGTGCGAAGTCCGGCGAGGGATTGTCAGCCCTGGAAGGCTGGTTGGAGCGTCAGGTCATAGAGCGATTGAGCCGGCGCGAAGCGCCCGCCCTGTCGCGCGCCCGCCATCGTCAGGCGGTGGAGCGGGCTCTTGATCATCTGAAGGCTGCGCAGAGCCAGCTCGCACGGGCGCCGGAATTGGCGGCCAGCGATGTGCACCTGGCGATCCGGGCGCTGGAAAGCCTCACGGGACGGATCGATGTGGAGGACGTGCTCGATCGGGTGTTCAGCCAGTTCTGCATTGGCAAATAGGCGCCATTTTCAGGCCTTGAAAATCTGACATCATCTCGACTCCTTACCCCCGGCGCCCTATGTAAGCGGCCCGGCGCGACGCAGAGACCCCGCGCCTGAGAGTTGACCCATGAGACTTGATCAGACCCAAGCCCAGGCGCAGCCCTGGGACGTGATTGTTATCGGCGGCGGCCATGCGGGCTGTGAAGCGGCCAGCGCCTCGGCGCGTCTGGGCGCGCGCACGCTTTTGCTGACCCACAAGGCGTCGACCATTGGCGAGATGTCATGCAACCCGGCCATTGGCGGGTTGGGCAAAGGGCATCTGGTGCGTGAAGTGGATGCGCTGGATGGCGTGATGGGCCGGGTGGCGGATGCGTCTGGCATTCAGTTCCGCCTGCTCAATCGCTCAAAAGGTCCGGCGGTGCGCGGGCCTCGCACCCAGTCTGATCGCAAGCTCTATCGCGAAGCTATGCAGGCCGCGCTCAAAGCGCAGTCTGATCTCTCCATCGTCGAGGCGGCGGCGGAAGACCTGATCATCGAGAACGGGCAGTGCCGCGGCGTCATTGACGGGGAGGGCCGCGACTATCGCGCAGGCGCAGTGGTTCTGACCACAGGCACCTTCCTGAAAGGCGTCATTCATCGCGGGCATGAGCGCATCCCGGCGGGCCGACATGGCGAAGCGCCTGCGAATGGCCTGTCTGAAACGCTCTATGGTCTGGGCTTGCGGCTTGGGCGGTTGAAGACGGGCACGCCCGCGCGCCTGGATGGTTCCTCGATCAACTGGTCGGCGCTTGAGATGCAGGCGGCTGACGACACGCCTGTGCCGTTCTCTTTCCTGACCGATGCGATCACGGTGCCGCAGATTGCGTGCGGCATCACGCGCACCACCGAAGAGACGCATAAGATCATTGCTGACAATCTTGATCAGTCCGCGGTCTATGGCGGGGCGATCTCGGGACGGGGACCACGGTATTGCCCCTCGATTGAAGACAAGGTCGTGCGGTTTGCAGACCGCAGCCAGCACCAGATCTTTCTGGAGCCGGAGGGTCTGGATGATGATACGGTCTATCCCAATGGCATTTCCACCTCGCTTCCCGATGCGGTCCAGGATGCTTTCCTGCGCACCATTCCGGGGCTCGAACAGGTCAAGGTGCGTCGCTATGGCTACGCGATTGAGTATGATTATGTGGACCCACGCGAGCTGAGCGCGACGCTGGAGATCAAGGCCATGCCGGGCCTGTTCCTGGCGGGTCAGATCAATGGCACCACGGGATATGAAGAAGCGGCGGCTCAAGGCTTGATGGCGGGTTTCAACGCTGCGCTGAAAGCTTCAGGGTCTGAGCCCTTTATTCTCGATAGGTCAGAGGCGTATATCGGCGTGATGATCGATGATCTGATCACCCGAGGCGTGACCGAACCCTATCGCATGTTCACGTCGCGGGCCGAATACCGCCTGACCTTGCGAGCCGATAACGCTGATCAGCGCTTGACCGACAAGGCGATTGCGCTGGGCGCTGTGAGTGTTTCACGTGAAACATCCTGGCGTCAGCGTCAGGCCGATCTGGCTCAGGCTCGGAAGATGGCGACGGATCTCACTTTGACGCCGGCGGAAGCCAAACGTCATGGCATCAAGGTCAATGAGGACGGCAAACGGCGCTCTGTGATGGAATTGCTGAGCTATCCCGATATTGGCTGGAGTGGTATGGCGGCGATCTGGCCTGAATTGAGCGAGATCAAGCCGCGTGTGGCTGAGCAGATCGAGATCGATGCGGTCTATCATGGCTATCTCGAGCGTCAGCAATTGGACATTCTTGCGTTCCAACGCGATGAAGGCGTTCGGATCCCCACCGGCTTTGACTATTCGGACGTGGGTGGGCTATCCAATGAAGTACGTGAAAAGCTGATTGCGGCGACCCCTGCCACGCTGGGGCAAGCGGCTCGTATTGAAGGCGTTACGCCTGGCGCCCTGACGGCGCTCCTGGCGCATCTGAAACGTCGGACGGCCGGGGCGCAGAGCGCATGAGCGAGATGAGCTACGGGCCTGAGCAGTTTCAGGCTGAAACCGGTGTTTCACGTGAAACACTGGAGCGGTTCGAAACCTGGCGGCGGCTTCTGGAAGAGACCAGCGCCCACACCAATCTGGTGGGGCGGGGGACACTGGCCGAATTCTGGCATCGTCATGCGCTGGATAGCTGGCAGGTCCTGGAGTTGATGCCAGACGCCGCCCGCTGGGCGGATCTGGGCGCCGGGGCGGGTTTTCCGGGTCTTGCGATTGCGTTTGGCTTGATGGAGCGTGGCGTTGAGGCGGGCCATGTGTTGATGGTGGATTCTGTCGCCAAGAAAATGGCGTTCGTGAACCAGGTCATCCGGCAAACCAAAGCCCCCGCGATTGCGCGTGCAGACCGGGTGGAATCGATCCATCCTGTCCCTGAAATGGATGTCGTCACCGCTCGCGCCATGGCGCCTTTGGGCAAATTGCTCGGCTATGTCCATCCATTTGTGGAAAAAGGGGCTGTAGCCCTGCTTCCGAAGGGCGCACGGTATAATGAGGAATTGACCGAGGCGCGGAAAAGCTGGACTTTTGAGGCAGAGGTCTTGCCGAGCCGTACATCGCCCGAGGCCGCTATTCTTAAAATCAGGGGACTTGCTCGTGTCTGAAAGCTCTCGCATCGCGCCGCCCAAGGTTATCGCCGTCGCGAACCAGAAGGGGGGCGTGGGCAAGACCACGACCGCCATTAATCTGGCCACGGCGCTCGCCGCCATCGGTCAACGGGTTGTCGTCCTCGATCTGGATCCGCAGGGTAACGCGTCCACGGGTCTGGGCGTCTCTCGTGCAGACCGGCGAGCAACCTCCTATGACGTGCTGGTTGATGAGCGTCCGTTGCAGGACGCCCTGATTGACACGGATGTGCCGGGCCTGGCGATCATTCCCTCTGATGAGAATTTGTCGGGCGCCGAGCTTGAACTGTCGGATGCGCCGCGCCGCTCCTATCGGTTGCGGCATGCGATTGACCGTTTTCGCCGGACGCTCTCAGGCATGGGCGAGCATTGCGATTACATCCTGATCGACTGCCCGCCCTCTCTCAATCTTCTGACGGTGAACGCCATGACGGCGGCCGATTCCGTGCTGGTGCCGCTGCAAACGGAGTTCTTTGCGCTGGAAGGTCTGACCCAACTGATGCGGACGATTGATCTTGTTCGCGGAAACTTGAATAAAACCTTGGAAATTCAAGGTGTTGTCCTGACAATGTATGACCGCCGCAACAACCTCTCATCTCAGGTCGCCGCCGATGTGCGTGAGCATTTCGGAGACAAGGTCTACAAGACGGTCATACCGCGTAATGTTCGGGTGTCCGAGGCGCCGAGCTTCGGCAAACCGGTTTTGCTGTACGATCTCGAATGCGCCGGGGCGCAGGCCTATCTCAAACTGGCCAGTGAAGTGGTCAAGCAGGAGCGGCGCGCAGCTGACGCGCTGACCCCGGCATGAGTGCAGACGAACGCAAGCCGAGCCGCGGTCTGGGCCGGGGTCTGTCCGCCCTGTTGGGCGAAGGGGAAGAGGCGGACGCCATCCGTGCGGACACCGCCAACGCCAAGCGGTCCAGCTCCAGCCGGGACGGGGTGCAGATCTTGCCCGTGGAACTGGTTCAGCCCAATCCTGACCAGCCGCGCAAGACCTTCACCGAAGCTGATCTGGCCGAGCTGAGTGAGTCCATCGCGACGAAAGGCCTGCTCCAGCCCATCCTGGTGCGTCCGATGTCGGGTGAGACCGAGCGCTACCAGATTGTCGCCGGTGAACGCCGGTGGCGGGCGGCGCAGCGCGCGCAGCTGCATGAAGTTCCGTGTCTGGTTCGTGAGCTAACCGATCGCGAAACCTTGGAAATCGCGATTGTCGAGAACGTCCAGCGGGCGGATCTCAACCCGGTCGAAGAGGCGCGCGCTTTCCGTCAACTGGTGGAGACGTTTGGTCATACTCAGGAAGACGTGGCCAAGGCGGTCGGCAAGTCGCGTGCTCATGTGGCGAACACCCTGCGGCTGCTGGCGATGCCCAAAGCGGTGCTTGCGCATCTGGAGGCTGGCAGTCTGACCGCCGGGCATGCGCGCGCTATCGCCACAGCGCCCAATCCTGAAGCCTTGGCTGAACAGATCATTCGTGACGGCTTGTCAGTGCGCGCTGCAGAATCCCTGGCGCGCAACGCCTCTGGCCAGGCGCCGGAGCGGAAATCCGCGTCTAGCGGGTCTCAGCCCAAAGATGCGGATACGCGGGCGCTCGAAGCGGATCTCTCCAGCCGGCTTGGCCTGGCGGTCGAGATCAAGGCGAAGGGCGAGCAAGGCGAGCTGCGTGTCCGCTTTTCCAGCCTCGAGCAACTTGATGATGTGTGCCGACGGCTCAGCCAGACCGGATCAGGCGCCTATTAGCGCGAAAATCAACTTCGCTGAGAGCGCGTGATGCGTAGACAGATACGTCTGTTGAAATTTCAGGCGCTCTCAGCGAGATTTATCTATAAGTTACTGAAATAAAATCACTTATCGGCGCGCATTTGCGGCGGCGCGAGACAGGCGCAAAATCAGATCCCCCACAATGGCCTCGGCTGGCGCGCCCGAGCGTTTGACGGCGCGTTCGGCGTCAAAGGCATATTTGCGCGCCTGGTCCAGACGCCGTCCGGTCCACAGTCGTGCTGAGCGTTTGAACTGATCGGCCGGCGGTCCGAAGCGCGGAGCGCCCGCCCGGGCCAAAGCGCCTGCATCGCCGCCTCCGGTGTGGAAGGTGTCAAACTGGTCGATGCGGCGTTGCAGGCCCCGCAGCACGCCGACCGGGTTCAGACCGGCGGAGAGCCCGCGGGCATAGGCGGCGTCCGCTGCGCGCACATCACCACCGAGCGCTGGATCCAGGATCTGGTCCATGGCGGCTTCTGAGCCCACGGCCGAGATGTCAGCGATATCCTGTCGAGTGATCTGCGCGGCGTCGCCGCCGCGTTGCGACGCGAGACCTTTATAGAGGATGAGCTTTTCCACCTCGCTACGCGCAAGGGCGCGATCACCTTCCAGAAAGGGCGCGAGCATGGCGCGCGCGTCCGGGTCCAGGGAGAGGCTCTCGGCGCGAAACATCTCTTCAGCGAGGCCGATCAGATCGCGCGCATTGTCGGCATAGCAGGGCGCAGCGAGGCTGCGCTTACCGTCTTCCGCGGCCTTGCGGAGTTTTGAGGTTTTCCTCAGATCGCCTGATTCAATCACCAAAGTGGCTTCTGACGGCGTTACGCCGTCATCGACTTCAGTCAGCAGACGGGCGACGGGCGCAGAATCGCCGGACAGGCGCAAGCGCACCAGACGCGGATCCCCGGTCATCGACAGAGCTGCAAGCGCGTCGGCCAGCGCAGCGGGATCGGCTTTCACGTCATCATCGGTCAGGCGAGTGACAGCGAACGGATCGTCGGGATCCTTGACCAGCGCTTTGGCCAGGGTATCGGCGCGTTCGCGCACCATGCCCAGATCCGGCCCATAAATCAGATAGATCGTATAAGAGCCATCAGGCTTGGACAGCGCCCGGTCCGCATCGCGGGGCTTGAGCTTCACCGGTTCGCTGTCGCCTCGCGCTGACGCAGCGCGACGGCGATCTCCTGCACCAGACGTTCAGCCATGGCTTCAGAGGCCTGCTCCTCCGCGTTCGAGGCGCCGGAGACGAGCGAATAGGGATCTGAGCTCGCGTCGAAGAGAGATTCTTCGCGCAGCCGGCCTTCCGTGATCACTGCGCCTGAAGCGTCGGTCAGCGTATACGTCGTCGTGATGACCAGAGCGTATTGGCGCGCAATGCCGGTCGCGCTCAGACCGAGAGAGCTTTGCGTCGTCTCATTGGTCAGAGTCAGGTGATAGGGACTGCGTCCATCACCCAGGAAATCACGCAGGGCGTCCTCGATCAGATAGTCCACGCGCTCTTGTCCGCGGCTGACTTCGAGCCCGGGCAATTGACTGAACCCCGCGCCCCCATAAAGCGGTTTGAAGCCGCAGGCGGACAGGCCGATCAGTGTGATCACCAGAACGCCAGTGCGTAGCAGGGAGGGGCGCAAGGACAGCATCTGTGCGGATTAGTCCTGAATGGTCTGAATGCGCAGCTGGCGTGCACGGGTCAGAATG